>Ga0137409_10001999_pt1 | contig 21957 bp, 23 predicted proteins | sample CZODoug1_16funga_FD_122059 | JGI IMG/M metagenome (GOLD analysis project Ga0137409, IMG submission 122059) | Vadose zone soil fungal communities from Angelo Coast Range Reserve, California, USA - CZODoug1_16fungal (Hybrid Assembly) | ecosystem: Environmental > Terrestrial > Soil > Vadose zone... | reverse complement strand
AACGGGAGAGGTCCTGGAGAGGCTCGAGATGCCGCCCGGAGTGGGCGTTTCGGGGCTCGAGTCCGATGGCGGCGATCGGTTCTTCTGCGGAGGAGGCGGGAGCGGGAAGGTGAGGACCGTCCGCCGGCCCAGGCGAGGCTCCGCGACGGGCAGCGGCTCCGAGATCCCCGTCGATTCCACGAGCGGGTAATCGAAGCGGCCCTCGCGAGCGAGGGGATCCGATTTGATGAATCGGATCCCTTCGTGCATTGCTGCTGACGAATCTAGAAGTAGAACTGACTGCCGATCTGGAACAGCCGCCCTTGCATGATGGTATTCGGGCGATAGACGGTGGGCCCGAAAGAGGTGACGGCAGCCAGAACCGGATTCGAATTGAACGCGTTGAAGATGTCGAACTGCAGCATCATCCGTTTCGAGCCGGTCAGTTGGATCTTCTTCGCGAACCGCAGGTCGAGCTGATTGATCCGCGGCAGGTACTGATCGGGGTTCGACGGGTCGTCGAGCGGAACCGTGATGGACGTCTGGACCAGCGCCGGATACATCGTGCGCGTGACGCCGTAAGTGATGCTCTCCGAGTTACCAGGAAAGCTGCTGAGCGTCCCGCTCACCTGCGTATCGAGAGGCAGCGGCAACGAGCCGCCGAACTTGTACAACGGCCTCCATGGCGCCGACTGGTTGCAGTACAGCCTGCCCCAGACCGGCGTCGCGAGGCTTCCGGTGAAGTTCGGATCGACCACGTCGCACATATCCTGCGAGTTGCCTCCAAACGACGCACCGCCATACAGGCGGCCGCCCTCGCCCAGCCGGCCCGTTGCCGACAGATCGATGCCGTCCCAATAGAGGCGGTTGGTCTTCGACGTGGTATCGACCAGATTGGTCTGGCCAAGCTTCGAGGGGCTGAGGTTATAGATCGTGATCGTCTGGCCCCCTCCGCGCGGATCAGCAATCTGCACGGGCGTGTAGTCGGTGTTCACGTTCACCAGCGTGTTCACCGTCTGCGCAAGGTCGTAAAACATCCGGTGATAGTAGCCGGCGGTGACCGACATGCGCGGGAGGAGCTGGTGCTGGATCGACGCGGATACTTCGATCTGTTTTTCGCGCTCGACATTCGGGTCCTGGAACCGGGGGGCGCGAGTACCGAAGTTGCTGACGGTGCTCGGCCCCACTTCGCTGTACTGCGGAAAGAGATCGCCGTTGGTATCTCTCCAGGTTCGCTGGTCCGTGAGGACGCCGAGCGGGTTGTAGAGGTCCGCTTGACCGTTCCCCATGATGGCCACGTACTTGCCAAAATTCGCCTTGAGGGCCGTCTTGCCGTCCCCGAACAGGTTGTAGATGACGCCGAGACGCGGCGACCAGTTCTTGAAGGAAAGCATGTCGTCGATCGCTGCGAAATGGCGCTCCGCCAGCCACGGCGACGCCGGGGCTGTCTGCTCGGCGACCCACGGATGGAACCAGTCGAAGCGGATGCCAGGGTTGACGGTCAGACGCTTGAGTGTCCAGCTGTCCTGAAAGAAGAGGCCGGCTTCGTCATGGCCAGGCTTGTTGTACACGGGCGTGTTGTCGACGAGCACCGAGGAGGGCACGCCGGCGCGAAACTGCGCCACCATGTGCCACGGATCCACGTTGTAGTACGAGTCCTCGACGGCGTGGTTGTATTGGAGGCCTCCTTTGAGCGCATGGGACCCGGTGACGTACGCGAGCGAAGCCGAGTAGTACCGCTTGTAATTGTTGCGGTGGAAGAGGCCGCCCGGGCGGGCGCCCCACCGCGTAGACAGCGTGAGATCCTGATTCCCCAGGCTCCGGTACGCAGCGGCACCGGGCAGATAGACGAACGTATAGTTCAGGAAATACTGCGAAATCCCCGCGTCCCACAGCAGCCTGTTGGTGAGGGGCGCCGTCCATTTGATGGCCGTCGAGTACGACAGCCGCATGTCCTGCGGCGTCGAGGACTCGGGTGACACGCCGGCCGCCAGCTCGCGGTGGCCGCGCTGCTTGTTTTCCTTCGAGTAGAAGGCCGCAATCTTGTGGTTCTTCGTCGCCTGCCAGGTCAGCCGCGCGACATCGCTCAGCTCGTAGTTGTCGTCGACACCCTGGCAACCGTGCGCCCTTTCAAGGTCCGTCCCGTACTGGTCGCACACGGCCTGGTCCCGGTAGAAGCTGTTGCCGACCAGAAAGTTCCCGCCGTTATAGCGGTGGACGGTGAAGAACCACAGCTTGTCTTTCTTGATCGGGCCGCCCAGCGAGAACTGCGCGTCCCAGAGCTCCATCACACCGTCCGGTACCCTGAGACCGGCCCGCTCCAAATCGCTCGTGAAGTTGCTGGACTGCCACGGCTCGATCTGCGCCAGCCCGTAGCCGTGGAACGCGTTGCCGCCTTCCTTCGAGGTCATCTGGATCCGGACGCCGCCGTAGGCGACTTCGGCTGGAATCGCGCTGGTCGTGTAGGTGTATTCCTCGAACTGGCCGTCGTTGTAGTACTGCGCCGCCGTGCCGTTGCCGATTCCGGATTGAACGGTCATGCCGTCAATCTGATACACGTTGTCGCCGCGCGAACCGTGGGAGTTGAGCGTGACGGACTGGAAGCCCGCTGTACCGCCGACATCGACGCCACCGCGCTCGCCGCCGCTGGTCGTGATACCGGGCAGGACCTTGCCGATCGCCTGGACGCTCCGGCCGGTGGGGATCGCATCGAGGACCGGCCGCGTGACCTGCTGGGACACCTGCGCGCTCTGCACGTCCACCAGGGGCGACGCGCCGGACACCGTCACCGACTCTTCCAATGCGCCGACCTTCAAGTCCGCATTGACCTGCGCGGTGAAGTTCGTCGTCAACTCGATGCCGTCGTGCTTGAAGGTGGTGAATCCCGGCAGCGTGAAGGTGACTGAATACGTCCCCGGGAGCAGGTTCACAATCTTGTATTGGCCTGCGCCGTCGGTGACCGCCGAACGCGTTTTTTCAATCAGCGCCGGGCTGGCAGCCTCGACGGTGACGCCTGGCAACACGGCCCCGCTGTCGTCCCGGACGAGTCCCGCGATACCGCTGCCTTGCTGAGCCGTCGCCTGCGCGGCGGGCATCAGGCAGAACACCAGCATCGCCGCGCCGACCAGGTGAAGATTCGCGCGTCTCATCTTTCCCTATTTCGTGACGGTGACGTTGATGTACCCGTTCGTCCAGCAGCAGTGGAACTGGTATGAACCGTTCTCACTGGGATTGTCGATTGCCTGCACGCGCAAAACGTAGTTTCCCGGGGCGCTGAACGTGGCCTTCGTCGCGGCAGTCGATGTGTCGCCCTTCCAGAGATCGATCGAAGGCGGGCTGAAGGTGACATCGCCGGGACCTTGATGTTTGGCCCAGATCACCCACCACGCGCGCGTCTTGCCGTTCCGAATGTACGGACGCTCCTCATCATCGTCGGCATCCATGACACCACCGGGCCCGGGGACGCTTGGCGGGCCCGTTACTGAAAGAGCCAGCGCGAGCGAGCTCCCGACGGCCACAGTCATGGGTCCGGCCTTGACGCCGCTTCGGCCTCTGCCTTCCGGTCCTTCAGGCAGGAATTTGATGAGCGGCGCCGCGCTCGACCGGCCGGCTTCTTTCGCGCTGAGCTCCTGGATCCTGTAATTGACCGATCCCAGGTGGCCGGGAACGGAGTAGGTCTTGCCGCGTTCCCGCAGCGTCCAGACGACGCGCTCGGTCTTGGCAAAATTGGCCGGCACGTTCACCGGAAAAGTACAGAAGTAGCGCCGGTACAAGTTGGGGGGCGGCGGCACGGGCATGAAATGCGTCGGCTGCGCTCCGTCGAAGCGCTTCGGTTCGATGAAGTTGTCGGGGCCCAGGGGGATGTCCAGCGACTCTTTCGTGTTCAGGCTGAAGTATCCGAAGCACAGGTCGTAGGAACCGTCGGCCTTCTGATACCACCCGTCGAAGATCGGAATCACAGGCTGCCCCGCCGGGCGCAAATTGGAGAACATCCACTCCATGTTGTCGGTGGGATGCTGCGCCCGCAGCGTCGTCCAGCCCGCCGTCAACAGGCCGGCAACCAGAACAGCTGTCGCCAGATTTCTCACTCTCATCGAGGGTCCCTTGATTTGCACGGGACGGTCCGAAGACCGTCCCCACAGACAGGTCAGTCTCGACTCGCAGGAGTGGAGACTTTCGGCTCCGATCGACGCAGTTGTTCGCGCTCCGCGACCAGCTTCTTGAAGTCTTCTTCTTTTTCGAAGAACGTCATGCCGATCCAGATATGAGACATCTCGTCGACAGTCCGGCTGCCGGCGACCACCCACTGGTCGGGATCGGGATTGCCCTTGTGCGGGGTGTTGTCGAACATCGACGTGGTGATGAGCACGGTGCCCTTCGGCAACAGCGGACGCACGTTCGGTTCGTACACGAAGGTCGTGTGCCAACCGTGATCCCAATTCAGCTTGTTAATCACCTCTCGCCGTCCATCCGGGTAGATCGCCTCGACGATCTGATACTTCCCGCGAACATGCATGTGGCCCCGCAGGTCGTGAATCCGCGCAGGCTTGTCGAGCACGTACGTGCCCTGGTACATCGCCGTTCCATTGGGCGGGATCAGAAGGTCGCCGCGTCTCGCGATTTCCCGACTGTGCTTCGACGGAGTCGCCGCCCCGGTGGACATGTCCGCTCTGAACTGCACCTGGCCCTGGGTTTCGAACTGAGGCCGCTGCCCTTCCGGGTAGAACCACAGGCCGAGCACCATGACGGCTTTCACGTCCTTCGCGATCGGCCAGAAATGCATGCCGAAGTTGACCGACGCATCAGGCTTGATCAGTTTGCCGGCGTCGTCCGGGAAAATCTGACCTTCGGTGCCGACGGCCGACGCGATGAGAGGCGAGCTCTTGCCGTCCTGTTTCAAGCTCGGGTTCGCGTGGTGAAACACATACCGGCTCTCGGGGTTGGCCGGCTTGATCTCAATCGCGCGAATCCATCGCTCCTTCGTGAGCCCGGTTATCCTGGTCTGCATCGGCGGGAACTGGTCCATTCCGTTGGCGACGACGTTGTACGCCGGCGACTCGACGACGAGATCCGGTGGACGGCCGAAGCGCTCCTCGTAGCGCCATGAGTTCACGTAATCCGGCCATTTCACCGGCGGCGGCATGTCGGCCGGATCGCCCTGCGGTGCTCCCGCATCAACCCATTGAGCGATCAAATCGATGTCGTGATCCGACAGCGAGAGATCGTTCGTGAATTCCTGTATCCCGACCGTCTTGTCGATCGGCCATGGCGGCATCTTCCGGCTGACCACTCGCTCCTTGACGGAACGCGCCCACGGCCGCGCATCGGCATACGTCAGAAGCGACATCGGGGCGATCGAGCCCGGCTGGTGACAGACCTGACACTTCTTCTGAAAGACCGGCGCGATGTCTTTCGAAAAAGTCGGAGCGCCGGCCGTGGCCGGCTGCGCCGCCGCGCTCTGCTGCCCCGCGGAAAGCGAAGGGGCGAGATACAGCAGTCCCGTTCCAAGCAGCACAGCAAGTGCTGAGGCCTGGCACACCCTGCGTTGAAGGGTTTGTGTGTTCATGGTCCCTGGATTCTCGACCCCTTTGAAGAGCCTGTCCAGCCCTCTATTTGGTAAGAAATTCTGACCAGCCGACAGCCCACGCGCAAATTGCTACAATCCGACAGCAAATCGAGGGATTCCGGACTCGCCTTTCGCTTGGAGGTGCCTATGAGACGGGTGATGTGGGCCGGCGGAGGATGTGTGGCCCTGGTTGCCGCTGTCGGACTCGCCCCTCACGGGCTGCACACGGTCGCCTCCGCGCAAGGACAGCTGCGCGTGCCGCGGTTTGCGGTGGACCCCTTGTGGAACAAGCCGTTGCCCCACAAATGGACGACGGGACAAGTGTCCGGCGTGGCGGTCGATTCGCATGACCACATCTGGATCGTCCATCGGCCGGCGTCGATTGCTGACGGGGAGAAGGCCGCCTCTCTCAACCCGCCGCAGGCGGAGTGTTGCATTCCGGCCCCTCCGATTCTGGAGTTCGATCCCGCCGGCAACCTGGTCAATTCCTTCGGCGGCCCGGCCGGTGAATACGAATGGCCGTCCACCGAGCACGGGATCTTCGTCGACTACAAAGACAACGTGTGGACCGCCGGCAGCGGGAGGGGCGACGCGCAGATCTTGAAGTTCACGAACAAGGGGAAGTTCCTCCTGCAGATCGGCCATCGCGGCCAGAGCAAAGGCAGCAACGACATCCAGAACCTGGGGCAGCCTGCTGGCATCTTCGTGTACGCGAAGACCAACGAAGCGTTCGTCGCTGACGGCTACGGGAACCGCCGCGTCATCGTCTTCGACGCCGACACCGGGGCGTACAAACGCCACTGGGGCGCGTACGGAAAGAAGCCGGAGGACACGCCGCTGCCGCCACGCGCGCAGATCATCCAGGGACCGCCGCCGGCGTTGTTCAACAACCCCGTGCACTCGGTGGTGGTGTCGAACGATGAGGTCGTCTACGTCGCGGACCGCGGGAACAACCGGCTGCAGGTCTTCACGCTCGACGGCACGTTCGTCCGGGAAGTCTTCATCAAGCGGGACACGCTGCAGAACGAAGGCACGGTGCACGACTTTGCCTTTTCACCCGACAAGGAGCAACGGTTCCTCTACGTCGTCGACGGCTCCAACAAGTGGGTGCGCATTCTGAATCGGAAGACGCTCGAGATTGTCGATTCAGTGGGTGGGCGCGCCGGACACGGCGCTCAGGAATTCTTCCACATCCACAGCATGGCGGCCGATTCGAAGGGCAACATCTACCTCGGCGAAGTGAACCAGGGACAGCGATACATGAAGTACGCGTTCAAAGGGATGGGAGCGCCGGCAAATCCGCCCGGGGCGACGTCCACGAATTCGAGCCGGTAAACAACCGGTCTACGCTTATGAGCTGGCCACGAAAAGCACGAAATACACGAAACCCGATGGTTAAAGTTTCGTGGCTTTCGTGGCTTTCGTGTGTTTCGTGGGCTGCAAAAAGGAGAGCTTGCGATGCCGAACGTCGTCCGACGTTGCAGGCGACGCCCATCACGGCGTTGGCTGACCGCGACCATAGTGGGTGCCGCCCTCTCCGGCGTGTTCCTCACGCCAGGCGTTCCATCGGCGCAGCAGCAGCGACTGCATCTGAACCCCGTGATTGCGAGGCTCGTGGAAGGCAAGACCGTCTACGGCTTGAATACCGGAGACCTGTCGCTGGCATACGCGCGCGAGGTCGCCCGCGCGCCGGTGGATTTTGTCTACGCCGATCTGGAACACAACCCGCTGGACTTTCCTGCGCTTCACATGTTCCTGTTGGGGATGACCGACAGGGGCATGGTGCTCAGGAAGGGAAACCTGCAGCCGAACGTGGCCCTGTTCGCGCGCTTTCCGCCCGAGGCGAACGAGTCCCAATGGGTAGTCAAACAGGCGCTGGACATCGGGCTTCACGGCGTGATCTTCAATGGCGTCGACACGCCGGAGCAGGCGCTGTTTGCCGTGAGGACGATGCGGTATCCGCAGATGCGCGACGCGAAGTATCACGAACCGAATGGCATTCGCGGCTCCGGTCCCGGCAACGCGACGTGGATCTGGGGGCTGAGCGCAGAGGAATACGAACGCCACGCCGACTTGTGGCCGCTCAATCCTGACGGCGATCTGCTGGCCACGATGATGATTGAATCCGTTGAAGGTCTGAAGAACCTCGACAAAATTGCCAGTGTTCCTGGCGTGGGCGCGCTCTTTCCAGGTGCGGGTTCAGACCTGAGCCATTCGCTGGGCGTCCGTCAGAACACGCCCGAGCTCGAAGCGGCGTTTCAGCAGATTCTGAAGGCCTGCAAGACCCACAGGGTCGCGTGCGCCATCACGGCCGCCAGCGGGAACGACGTCGCGAAACGTGTCAGGGAAGGGTGGAATATCATTCGCTCGACGGTTCCGGCGATCGCGGCAGGGCGTGCGCTGCTCGGTGAGCAGCCCTAGCACTCCGGCACGCGCACGTAGTGCCCGGTGCGATGCAGCTCGTCGTAGATCAATCCCACGTTCTCCTTCGTCTTGCCGTCCCGACGCGGGCCGGTCTGAAGACCGGCCCCGCGAGGTCTTTCGAAAACGGTTCTAGCGGGCGGCGCTGGGCCGCGTGGCTTGCGGGTGAAGGATCAGCTTCTGCACGCGCCAGTTGGAGCTTTCAGCCGTATACACGTCGTTTTCCGAGGGGCACGCGAGCTGGTGAGCGCCAGAGAACTGCTTCAGCTGGCGTCCGGATTTGCCAATCACTCCGAGCACTTTGCCCTCGAGCGTCACCTTGAAAATCCGCCCCGGCCAGGTGCTCTCTCCGACGAACATCACCTGGTTCGGCCCCGGCGTGATACAGACGGCATTCGGCGCGCCGACGCCGTTCATGCTGCCGGGGGGCGGTGTGGGTCCGTTGACCGCCTTGGTTCCAGGAGCCGGCGGGATTTCGATCTTGAACATCCGTAGGAACTTGCCGTCGGTGTCGAAGACCTGGATGCGCTGGTTACCGCGATCGCCGACGTACACGTTGTCGTTCTTGTCGATCGCGATCGCGTGCGGCGTGCGGAACTGTCCCGGACCGGTGCCCGGATCGCCCCATGATTTGACCCAGTCGCCGTTCTTGTCGTATTTGGCGACACGAGAGTTGACATATCCGTCCGTGATGTAGATGTTGCCCTGCGAGTCCCAGGCGACATCGGTCGGCTGGCGGAAGCGGCCGTCCTGCGGCGGCAGCGGCGGATTCGGGTGTGGATGGGGCTCGGCGCCATCGGCCGATTCCTGCCGGCGTCCGAAGACCATCATCACGCGTCCTGCCTGATTGAACTTGATGATCATGTCGGAGCCCTTGTCGACGGCCCAGATGTTGTCGTCCTTGTCGATGCGTACGGTGTGCGCGAACGCCCAGCCGTAGAGGTTCTTGCCGACTTCGCGGATGAATTCACCTTTGGGACCGAACTCGAGCAATTGGGCCGCCGTCGGACCGAACGCCGGACCCGAGGTGCTGTTCGACCGGCTGAATACGAAGATGTGCCCCTTCGAATTCACCGCCACGCCGGGAACCTCGCCGAAATTCATCCCTTCTGGAAGCTTGAAGAAGTCGGGAACCGAATCAAAGGACATGTCAGGCGCGCTTTGCTGAGCGAACAATGGCCCGGCAAGCAGGAGTAAGGACAATGCGAACAGACAGCGTTTCATACAGCCTCCCGGCTCGGCTTGATCTGTAGCGGCAGTGTGGGGGGAACCTACGCTTTCGTCGAGCGAGTGTCAAATGTGGAAACGATCTTTGACAACTGGTCGTCGAGAGTGCCAGCGTTCGACACGACTCACGTAGAGAGAGCGACGCCTTCAGGGTCGCCGTTCGGCGAGGCTGAAAGCCTAGCCCTACATTTTGAAACCCGCTAGCGAAGCGGATCGTTACAGATCGGAAACCAGATGCAGCACCACGACAACAGACAGAAGCCGCCGGTTTCGATGCTGGTCAAGAGCCCAAACATGACGCCTGCTCCGACCACGTACGCAGCCACGAGGAGCGACGACAGCCATCGTGAGACCAGTCCCTGACCGACATCCCTGAGCATGAGTCAGAAACGGCTTTCGCCGGTTCCGTTTCCGCGCCAGTTTCCGCGTTCTTTTCGGTCTCCCGAGATTATCCGGTGACAAACCCAGATGAGGATCACGGCAGTGTCCCGAGTTCTGGCGGAACGTGCCACCCGGTGAGCCAGATCGCGAATCCGACCGCCAGCACGATGCACGCAACCTCGCTCGAGCGACCCTCACTCCCTGCTCTCCGCTCTCGGGTCGCGGCGTTTGGAGCCATCATGATATCATGTGAACATGAAGCGCACGCTCGTGCAGTTCGAGGAAGACACGTACCAGAAGCTGCGGCAGCGCGCGTTCCGGCAGGAACGCTCCGTGTCCTCGCTGGTGCGCGAGATTGTTGCGAAAGAACTCGAACGCGAGGGCGGGCGCAAGAGGCCGACCCGTATCGCTCAACTGTCGTCGGTTCGCGCCGGCCGCTCGAAGCAGGGCCGTCTGGCTCCCGTCTCGGAGAACCACGACGCCGCCCTGAGTGACGCGTTCGAGAAATGATCTTCCTGGATACCTCAGCCATCTACGCGTGGGCTGACACCGCCGACGCGAACCACCGTACCGCCATTCGGCACCTGCAATCGATTCTCGACAGCGGCGAAGAGCTGCTCACACACAATTACGTGCTCGTGGAATCGATCGCTCTGCTCCAGGCCCGCCTGGGCGTCGCGGCGGCCGTCAAGATCGCCAAGGACTCCACGACGTTCGTCATCGAGTGGGTGAATGACGAACTGCATGCCGCGGGCATCCGTGAGCTGGAGCGATCTCGAAACCGCCGCGTCAGCCTGGTGGATCACGTCAGCTTTCTGGTGATGAGGCGCCGCCGGGTCGCGACCGCGTTTGCCTTCGACCTCGATTTCACGTCCGCAGGGTTCCGACTCTTCGCGGGATAGAGGCGCCTCGTCACCCCGTTCGCCGCGAGGTAGGGCAACGGTTATGTGTTCTCCTGGATGGTCGCTATCTTCGCTGTCGCTCGAAGAAGGACCAGATCACGGCCGGCCCGTTCGGTTCCTTGGGCGACGGGCCCAACAATCGCGGACGGCGCCGGTATGGCTGAGGGATACCGTGTCCACCGCCGTGAATGGCCACGAGCTCCACCTCCACGTTGGAATCGTTGCGCCAGAGCAGCTGCTCGACGTGAACTCCTGCGGCCACCTGGGTCTGGTTCGTTTCAGGCGCGCCGGCGATGTGGTTGAGGTCCGCAAAATATTGAGCTGACGCTCGCGACGACAGGACCTTGCCGTTCCTGTAGAAGAAGCGGAAGAGGTTCACCTCTCCGCCATTGAACGGCACCAGGGGATCCTCCGTACCGTTCATGATCATCACGGAAGAAGTGGTTTGCCCAACGGGCTTGCATCTGAAATTCTCTGGCGTCGGGACGTTGGCCGATACCGCGGCAACCGCGCGGAACCGGGCAGGGGCTTCAAGCGCCAGACGAAAAGCCATGCTACCGCCGCGAGAGCCGCCGGTCGCAAACACGCGGCCCGGGTCGGCACCGATTTCCATGATGAGCCTGTCGACCATGCCGGTCAGGAACCGCATGTCGTCGACGTTGAGCGCGTTCGCGCTGACCTCACCGACAATGCTGCACGCGTCCCAATAGCCCTCGTACGCATTGGGATAGACGACCGCAAAGCCACGTTCGTCGGCAAGGCGCTCGAACCCGTACCCGGTCTCCACTCGGATTTGCGCACCGGTTTCACCCGAACCGTGCATCACCACCACAAGCGGTGAGCCCTTCGCCAGTCCGCGCGGCACGTAGGTCAGGTACGTTCGCGTCGGTCCGCCCGCCTCGATGGCCTCCTTGGTGAGCTTGCCGGACAGTCGTGGAACCTCAGGAGCGGGCGAGTAGACGAAGTAGCCGAACAGCGCACCCAGCGCACCCGCCAGCGCAATCACACTAATCAGGCCCCAGAGGACGAAGCGCAGAACTCGTCTCATACCAATCCCGGCTGATGGCTATTTTAGAGAATCGCTACTGATGCCGCAGCGCCGTCAGCACATTCGTACCGGCCGCGCGCCAGGCCGGCACCAGGGTCACGACGACGACGCCGCCCCGTACGATCGCACCGGCGCGCGCGAAGGACACGACATCCGTGGCGCTGACACCGAACAGAAGGCTTGAGAGGAGGCGGCTGACCGCGAATGCGGCCGCCATGCCGACGCGGCGCCTACCGCGCCGAGCCGCACGCCTCGACCCAGGAATTCCCGAACGACCGACAGGCCCGACGCGCCGAGCGCCATGCGGATCCCGATTTCGTGCGTGCTCTGCTTCACGGTGTACGACACCAGCCCGTAAATGCCGAGCGCCACCCTGTATACTGATTTCGGACAGCCCCCGCGCACAGGGCAGCTGGAGATCTGAAAAGTGCACGGGCCGAGGGGACAGTTGGCCGAGCAAATCTGTCTTGATGTGCCCCGCGGCTCACGGTCATGAGGTCGTTCGGAAGAACAGCACCGCTCGGGACCCTTGCGCGTCATGGTCGCGCAATCTTGAGACGCCTGTGCGCGTGCGCCGCCAGCACTGCGATACCCGCTGCGTACGCCCGCCGGTGCTCCTGCGTCCACGGCGGACCGGCCGGCCGGCCGGAACGACTGACGAAGTCCTCGACCTCACGAAGTGTCACGCCGAGCTGCTCCGCGGCGAGCGAAGTCTCCTCGCCACGACGGCACATGTGGACATCAAGTCCGAGCTGCCGCGCCGCGCGACAGATGGCCAGCTGATACAGCATCCCGTCCGCGGCGCATTGCAGCCGATACGATTTCCAAACAGCAGCGACCGTTTCGGGAAGGTCGGCAAACGGGGGCTTCCGAATCGCGAGGGCGACGACGGCGTACGAGCGTGCCAGTTCGGTCACGACGCGCGTCAATGCGTCGGAGGTGCGGGCCGCGATTGATCGCCGCACCTGCGCGATGAGCGCGTTGCCCTGGTCTTCCTTCAAGCCAACCGATTCGTGTTCATACGGCTGCCTCGGCAAGCCCGAATCGATCAGCGTCACGCGCCGCCGCGCGATGACGGCCGGCACCCGGCCAGGCGCCGCGACGCAGACCAGATGCGCCCATCCGGTATGCTCGGCCACGCTCACCACGCACGGCGCGTCTTTCATGTCGTCAACTTCGCCGCTTCACGCCACGCACCAGATATGGCCGGAGCGTGGCCTCGAGGTCGTCGCGCAAGCGCTCAGCAGCGGAGCCCTCCCGATACAGCGTCCACGCCAGGAAAGAACCATCAAGCGTGACCTCGATCATGCGCGCCAGCGCCCGAACGTCGGTATCGGCCCGCAGTTCGCGTAGAGATACGGCATCGGCCACCAGCTGCTCGTAGCGAGCCCGCGTCGCCCGCTTGAGCCGCAGCAAGTGACGGCGCAGCACCGGGTCCGCCAAGTCGTTCTGCAGGTAGGCGAGATTCCGCAGTGCGGCGCGAGGTGACTCCGCCAACCTGGCATGAACCGCCGTGGCGGCACGCACCGCCTGGAGCGGCGAAGCCGCCCGGGCGTCGAGCGGCGCGCCAAAGCCGATGTCGCCGGTGGCGGCGGCGTGCCGGGCGTGCGCGTGCAGCAGCTCTCGCTTGGAACCAAAGCGCTGCACGAGAGCGCCCGCCGTCACGCCCGCCTCGGCGGCGATCGCCCGCAGCGTCAGCTCCGCGGGTCCGCAGCGCAGCATGACCCGCACCAGTGCCGCGAACACATCGACATCCTCTGCCTTGCGGCACCGTGGACTCATCTCGTTCTTGACATAAACTAAACGGCTGTTTAGTTCATGTCACCGTAATTCCGAAATGCTGTACTTAGGGCGCGGGATCGCCGAGCGTCGACCAATGAACGGCGGTCCAGCCGTGCTTGGTAAAGACGTCGATCCAGGAGAGGCATCATGAGCATCCAACGTCTCGCGTCGCCCGCATGGGCCGTGCTGATCGCTTCGGTCTGCGCCGTGGTGCCCGCCGCACAGCAACGAGTGCCGTTTCGAAACAACATTCCGGTCGCGCCGCAGGGCATTCCACCCGTCCCATTGCCGGAGAAGCCGCTCGAGTTCCACACGGCCGAAGGGCAGGATATTCGTGTCGTGGTCGTCGCTCGGGGACTCGTCCACCCCTGGAGCCTCGCCTTTCTCCCCGACGGCGGCCTCCTCGTGACCGAGCGTCCAGGGCGACTTCGAATCGTCCGCGACGGTGTTCTCGATCGGCGGCCCCTTGCCGGCGTTCCGACCGTGCGAGCCATGGGGCTGTCGGGTCTGATGGACGTGGCTCTTCATCCGCGTTTTGCGGAGAATCACTACGTCTATCTCACGTACACCAAACCCGTTGGTGACGAACAGGCGACGCTCGCGCTGGCGCGGGGACGTTTCGAGGGCGGTGCGCTGACCGACGTTCGCGACATCTTCGTCGCCAGTCCCGGCACCGGCGGAGCGTCCCGCATCGCGTTCGGTCTCGACGGCTCCCTTTTCATGACGACCGGCGGGGGAGGCGGCAATGGCGCACAAGATCCGAACAGCTACGCGGGCAAAGTGTTGCGGTTGCGCGACGACGGCACAGTGCCGAGCGACAACCCGTTCGTCGGACGCGCCGGCTACAAACCGGAAGTGTATTCCCTCGGCCACCGGAACTCGCTGGGTCTCGCCGTTCAACCGGGCACCGGCGACGTCTGGCAGAACGAGAATGGCCCGAATGGCGGCGACGAAATCAACATCATCCGTCCTGGTCGTAACTATGGCTGGCCGCTGGTCAGCTATGGCCGTACGTACCCGGGTCCGAAGCAGTCCGAGCAACCGTGGCGCGAAGCGTTCGAGCAGCCGATCGTGTTCTGGGTGCCATCGATCGCGGTTTCGGGCATGACGTTCTACACGGGGAATCGACTCCCGAAATGGAAGGGCGATGTGTTCGTCGGCGGCATGCGGACGGGCGAAATTCCCGGCACCGGCCACCTCGAACGGATTCTCTTCAATGAGAAGATGGAGGAGTTGCGCCGCGAATCGCTCCTCGCCGAGATGCGCCAGCGCATCAGGGACGTCCGGCAGGGACCCGATGAGCTCCTGTATCTGTTGACCGACGCGGATGATGGTGGCGTGCTCCGCATCGAGCCGGAGCGCGAAAATTGAAAACGTCTTGTCGTAGTGCCGCCGTCAGGCGGACCGTGGCGCGCGGCGGGCTATCTGCGGATGGTGGAGCCGCGCGAGCCGGGCGGGCCAGATGACCGACTGGCTCGGCACTGACGGTGTTCACCGGTTTGGTTCCGATCGAGTTGACGCCGCACGCGGAATTCGAGAGCGCTTGTCGGCCGAAGACGTCGAACTGATAGTCGGATCTTCATCGCGGTCCGTCACGCTATTTGTCCTTCCGGGGGGCAGCGCCTGGATCACCGGCGGAGGAACCGATAAATAACTTCCGCCCGTCAGCGAATGTGATAATGCTGCCGTTCGCGCGCTTCGCTTCATCTTTTGCCTGGTAACCCTCGACGAGGATTTCGGTGCCGACAGGCAACGAGTTCTTCGTAAAGCCTCGGCGCAGCAGCGAATTTGGAGCTGCGGCTTCGATCATCCATGGCGAGACCTTGCCATCCTCGCCTTTCACGTCAATGTGAATCCACGCGTGCGGGTTAATCCACTCCATCATCGTGACGGTTCCTTTGAGCTTGATTGGCTTGGATGAATCAAACTCCGCAGCGAACGCATGATGGGCCCATACCGGCTCTGCGGCCAAAGATAAAACGCCTGCGACAAGAACACATGCAAGTGTTTTTCTCATACCTGGTCTCCTGGATGCAGCTACTTTTTCTTCGCGGCTTCGGCCGCGGCCTTCTCTTGAGCACGGGCGCCGCTGAGGGAGTTCGACATGGCGTAGTTGCCCTCATGGCACGCATATTCGAAATTCTGATAGCCGGGTTCTTGTGTCAGCGGGAACGCGACCTTGAACGGTCTCGTGAATGTTTTCGGATCGTCGATGGTTACTTCGTACTGGAGCCCGCTCGAACCTGTACGCGTATAGCGCTCGATCAATTTCAATGCATCACTCGTGGGGGTGCCGCCGCCATTGAGGCCGATCCCCGTCTTGTTGCCCAGGAAATTCGTTGTCTCGACGACCAGCGTGTTCTTCTCCCAGTGGCCGCGCGGATCGCCCATGTAGGAACGGATGCTCGGACTCGCATGAGGACGGCCGTCCACTGGGATCACGCGGGCTTCATGGACCATTTCCTGCAGAATCGTCACGTAGCCGGGCGCCTGCATAATCTGTTGGCCATTTCCATAGATAACCGGGAATATGGAGCCCGTCACGCCACGGCTGATGCAGCGGATGTAATAGCTGAAGTCTTCCCACGAGTCGGCTTTCGGGTTGTTGTTATTGGCTCCCTCCGGGATCCGTCTGGTCTGGGCTTCCGGAAGCAGGTCTGGGGTCCTGCCATTCGGCGGATCGACGACGAGCGACGTCTGCCTGCAGGGCCGCCGCGCTCGCTCGACCCAGTGACTCGGAGGTCCCGTGCTCACCCGCTGATCGGGCGCCACGACTTCCTGCAGATCGTTTTGCTGTTGCTTGGCGAGTTCACTCTCGCGTTGAGCGAGTTCCCGCTCCGTATAGTAGAGTTTCTCGCCGAGATTGGCGGGCCGGTTCAGGGGAGTGCCGATGCAGTCATCACTCGTCCATGTTCCCTGCAAATCCGGGTCGCCCCACGGCGTCTTCGGTGGTGTCCAGTTCTCGGTCCCGGGCGCGGCTTTGGCGGCTTGCGCGCTGGCCGACTCCGCTGCCAGCGCACACATGGCAGCCAGAACCACCATTCGAGCGGTGGACACAGCAAGTCGGTGTCTCATACGACTCTCCTTCCAAAACCAGACTGGACCAGCAGTCGATGACAATCGCTTTCCGGGGGCCGAACTTACTTTTTCTTCAGATGTCCGTAAATCAGTTCTTCCACGAATTCAACACATTTGAATTCGTTCAGCTGCGCGCTCTTTTCTTTACGCCGGTACATGACCGTGCTGATCTTCCAGGGCCGCGTATATATTGTTTTGTCCTCGATGCTCGCTTCGTAGTTGATGTGATCGGCGTCCCCCAGCGTGAAGCGCTCAACCACGTGGGTGTTATCGGTTTGAAAATTTCCCGATCGATCGAACCAGCTATTCCCATTCAACCCGCTGACATCGACGACAAGCGTATCGCCTTCCCAGCGGCCGTTCGATGTTCCCATCCAGGTATCCACGGCGGCCTCTCTGGATTTGCCCATGTTGACCACGCGATTTGACGTCGCATACTCGTAGACGAACGCGATGTCTCGCTGCGACTGAACGATCTGAAATGGGAACGGCATGTAATTCGCGCGCGGGATGCCAGGCATGTAGCATTTGATTTCTGGGTCCAGCGTCATCCGGTTTTGCAAGTTTTCTTTCTGCTTTGCCGCGGCCGCCGGCGTGTACGGAATCTCGCCACCTTCGACAATGCCCTGGCCGGCAGGCATCGCGCCGGTCGCACCCAGTTGAGAAAACGGTCCAGGCTGCGTGCTGTGATCTCGAATGTCCCAATACGCTGTGCCCAAAGTCTGCCACAGACCTGTGAAGTTCGGTTTGCCATCCGGCATGCGCGGGATCCGCGAAGTCGTTGCGGGCGACGTTTGGCCGTTGCTTGGCATCGCCGAGAAAAGAACAACGGACGCCGCGGACATGAGAACCCAGCCCAGCAATCGATAAGACATGACTTTCCGTCTCATGAATTCATTGATCTCTCGCGCACGATTGGACGCCGTTTCTCAGCGACGCCGGTCACGTCGTGACCGAACTCCCCCAGATCGAACGATGGCCCTCGGCGGGCTGTACCTACTTCGATGGCTTTTTCGCTTCCACGGCACCTTTCTCCTCTGCGCGGGCGCCGCTGAGAACGCCGCGCATTCCGTAGTTCCCTTCATGGCACGCGTACTCGAAAATCGGTCCCGGGGTGCGCGTCAGAGGAATCTCCACCGTCCAGGGTTGTGCGAAAGTTTCCGGGTCGTCTACCGTAAATTGGTACTCGAGCGTGTCCGCATCGACCCGACGGAAGCGCTCCGTCAGCGTCATGTTTGGCCCGGAAGCCCGGAACGAGTTCTTCACTGAAAAATTCGTCGTCTCGACGACGAGCGTGTCACCTTGCCAATGACCGCGTGAGTCTCCCTTCCACTGACGCATCGTTTGGGGAAGATGTGGTCTGCCATCGAGCGGGATGATACGAACCTCATGACCCATCTCGTTGTGGATGGCGACAAACCCAGGCGTCTGAACAATCTGAGTATTGTTGTTGTACGCGGTCGGAGTGGTCGGGGCGCCGGCGCCCTGCAGGATCAAACACCGTTCGAACAACGGCCGGTTCTCCGGGCCGTCGAACTCATGGCCCCGATTTGCCGCTTGCCGTGCGGCCTGTCTCTCCTGTGCGGCGGCCGTGAGTGGAGGAACCCTGCCGTTCCGGGGATCGATGATCAACGACGTTCGCAAGGTCTTGACGACCTTCGTCCCACGGTCCCACCAGAAATCGTTATACGCTCGCTCCAGGTCAGCCCGTGCCCCGCCGTCACGCCGGTCCATGTTCGTTCGCTCGAGCACGTCTTTTTCATGTTGCGCCGCTTCCTGTTCCGTGAAGAATTCCTTTCCTGCAAGCTCGGCGGGCCGTTCGAGAGGCGTAATCGTGGCGAAATTCCAGATGCCTTGAATGTCCGGGGTGCTTGGAGGGGGAAGTGCCGCTTTTTTCGTCTGACCTGCGGCGGAGCCGATCAGCGCGGCGAAACAAAACAGGAGAATGAGGATTCCGCATTTCATCGATTACTTCCCCATCTGACTTGGCATGTGCTCACATCACCACATGGCACTTGCGAGCTTCAAGTCGTGCTCCGCGCATGATCGTGCAAGTCCGGCGAACATTCAAGAACTCTGGTAGAGGTGATGCGACGTGCGGTGGTTGCGCGGGCGAAGGAAGCGACGGGGAGGTGAGCGATGGGGGAACGAAAAGGCCTGTCACGCCGGCAGCTGATCGGTGCGAGCGCTGGCGCGGCGTCCGGGCGGCGCTCGGACTGCCAGCCGCTCGTGCCGTAGCTCGGCAAGGCGCCAGCGGCGGCGTGGACAACCACGATCACATCGTGCTCGTGGGGAATCGCCCGGGCTACTGCACACCGCCCGAGAACGCCTCCTCAATCGCCGACGTTCAGCAAACTGTCGCCGCGCGTGCGAAGGCCATCCCTCGCGGCGCGTGGGTCACCACCATCGGCGGCTTTCACCGGAACCAGTTGTTCCCTCGTGGCCAAAACCCCCGACTGCCTACGCTTGCGGAACTCGACATGGCCGCGCCCGACCATCCGGTGTACATCTCCGAATCCTTCATGGTCCCTCGGCCACGAACAGCCTGGGAAAGGGGTTCTTCGAACGCCAGACGCCGCCCGTACCGGTCGGCGAAGACGGTTCAATCGCGACCGGCTCCCAGAGCACCGGCCGCGCCACGCTGGCACTACGGCAGACGCAGCTGACGTTCGAACAGCGAAAGCGAGGCGCGATCGACGCGATGACCTACGGCCTCGATCTGGGCATCACGACGCACCTCGATCAGGGCGATGCCATATGAATCGTCCGAACAATTCCAGGGGTTTGCCGCATAGCCGCATTTGATTTTCATGTGATGCTCCTGAACATCTGCGGTTGTACAGCCGCCTCGCTTTCGCTATCATGGCGCATGCCTCAGCGCACGTTCAAAGGGACCTGCACGCTGTGTGGCGCGAGCGTCGACAAACGCCGCAGTACCGCTCACTACATCACTTGCGCACCCGCGCACGACCTTCCGACCGGTCGCGACGCCGATCTCCTCATAATTCGTGTCGGCGCTGTTGGCGCTGCGGAGTACTGGCTCGACGTCGAAGCAGGGGCCGGCGCCGCTCTGTCGAACCTGGATGCGTTTCTCCGTCGTACTTGGGTTGAATGCTGCGGCCATCTCAGCTTGTTCTCGGTCCCGCCGTTCCGCTATTCGTCGAGCCCGAGCGCCTTGCCGCGGTGGCTTGGGCGTGAGAGCACCGAGCGCAGCATGGCGGCGAAGATCGGAGCAGTGTTCAGCCACACGGGTCAAAAGGGAACGTACGACTACGACTTCGGCTCTACGACGCGGCTGACCGTGGAACGGGTTGGCGCGCGTGTCGGCCGCATCGGCAAGCAGCCCGTGCGCCTCTTGGTCCGGAACGATCCGCTGCCCTGGAGGTGTGGGACATGTGGCGCGCCCGCGACGCTCGTGTGCTGTGCGCATGAAAGCGACGACAGTCCGTTCGTATGCGGTGCGCACGAGGCGGACCACGAGTGCGGCGACGAGACGCTCTTGCCCGTTGTGAACTCGCCTCGCATGGGTGTATGCGGATACGCAGGATAGCGGTCGTGATTGCAGGCAAGGCTGGGGGCTCGCCGTCCAGACGCAGTGTTGATCTGTGGACGACGATCGATGGGATCGCGTTCTCGGCGTGGGATGAGTGGTTTCTGCTGTTGCGCTCTGGTGCCCACTCGAAGTGAGGCTGGGCTTGTACTCCGCAATTACTTCGGGCAGCCCGAGTGGACGACGAGGTGAGGTTTCATGACGCCTTGCCCCGCCAATATTGTTGAGCTGAACTCGGTTGATCCTGTCGACTCAACAGTGCCGGCTGATCAAGCTCGACATTCACTAGCGAGACCTGAACCCAGACCGGACTCCGCTACGTGCAAGATCCCCGTGATTTTGTGCGAACTTCTTGTTCGGATCGAATTTTTGCAGACCACAGGTTCAGCGGCCGCTACGGGACCTCCTGCGAACAGCGAGATTACTTCTAGGAAACCAGCTCAACCGTGGTAAAATCGTGCATAACTCAGCAGTTCCGCTTTCGCGTGGGTCAACGCCAATGCGTGCCTGGCGAACATATGTAACTGTCGTAGGTCGTGTTGTACGGGTTCGCACCCGCTGGGGCGGAGGCTGGCGGCTGCGCCTCGCCGACACTGGTGGGGCGCTGGCCGCCGCCGAGATCCGCCTGTCGCATCCACTTCCCCTTCCACCAGTCGGAGCACGCATCATCATCCGTGGCTCTCTTCGCTATGATGAGGAGCACCGCTGGTACGTCGTCGACCCCGTCGAAGAGTGGCTTGAAAGCCACGGCACATGAGCTGTCACGGCCGGCAACGCGCATGTGCACATGCCGGTTGAATGCTCATGCCTGTTTGCGTCCTCCGGCAGCCGACTGCGACTCCGCGTCGCGCGCGGCGCCGCGCGCCCGGCGACGCGTCGCAATCGTCACGTTGTTCTGCACGTCATTGGTGCCGGGAATCGTCCAAGCGATTTCGCCGGCATCCCGCTTCAGGCGTTTGTGCTGCACGCTGCCGGTGATCGTGATGCGTCCTCCCTCACAACGCACCTCGACGTCGCTCGTCCCAGGCAGTAGCTCCAACGCGTCGTACATGAAGTCCTCGAGCTCCTGGTCGTTGGTCGGACCCATCGGCTGACGACGCCTCATTGCGACTGCTGCCACGAGCTGAGGAACGGTGAAGCCCGGCGGGATGTCCTGGCCGAGAAACGCCGGAAAGCCGCCAAGCGTGCCAAATTGATTAGGTACGAGCGGGAAGCCGGTGCCCAGGGTTGGCGCCATCGGACCGAAGCCGACAGTTGGCGGTTGGGCCATCATACCGCCGCTGAAGCCATACGCCGGTGGCGTGAAGCCATATGTCGGCAGCGGAACGTCCATGGGGAGGGCGGTCGCCAAACCGGCAGTTGGAATCTGGGGCGAGCCGAAGCCAGGCACGCCCGCGCCGATCGGAACACTACCCAAGGCAAACGGCGTTTGTTGAAATCCAAGTCCGACCGCAGGAATCCCAGTCCAGATCGGAGCGCCCGATACCGATCCGTAGAAAGGCTCTGACATGTGATCCTCCTTATTCCGCATCTCTTCATAAGCGGACTGTGGCCGCTCCGCCACAGGCCGGTTTCGTCCGCGCCTCAGGTCTTACATCACTTGGCCCGTCGCAGACGGAACACCGAACGGGAGCTGCGCCGTGACTGGTGGCACGCCCTGGGCCGTAGCTGACCACATGAAGGGAACGCCAAACGGCTGCGACATCGTGAGACCGGCCAGCCCCGGTGTCGCCGCTCCGAACGGCGTCTGCTGGGCCAGCAGTTGCTGCTGGAGTTGCTGGATCTGCTGCGGCACGAACTGGACCAGTTGCTGGATCTGCTGGAGCTGTTGCGGCAGCAACTGTACCAGCTGCTGCAGCTGGTGGAGCTGCTGCGGCACGAGCTGAAGCAACTGCTGGAGCTGGTGAAGTTGCTGCTGCTGAAGAATATGCTGGTGTTGCTGGAGCTGTTGCAGTTGCTGCACCTGTTGCGGCAGGATGTGCAGCAACTGCTGGATCTGCTGCAGCGGCTGCGCGTACTGGGC
>Ga0137409_10001998_pt1 | contig 21962 bp, 30 predicted proteins | sample CZODoug1_16funga_FD_122059 | JGI IMG/M metagenome (GOLD analysis project Ga0137409, IMG submission 122059) | Vadose zone soil fungal communities from Angelo Coast Range Reserve, California, USA - CZODoug1_16fungal (Hybrid Assembly) | ecosystem: Environmental > Terrestrial > Soil > Vadose zone... | reverse complement strand
CCGTCGCCGGCATGCAGTAGTGGTTCTTCCCCGTGTTCTTCGAGTCCTGGAGCGCGGGGCTGTCGGGGTCGAGCCGGTACCGGAGCCGTTGCGTGAACTGGGCCATCAGCTTCTGGGCCGCGTCGGCATCCAACCCGGCTTCGGGGAAGCCCTCGTTGACGATGCGGTCGACCTCGGCGCGGATGGCAGCGGTCCCGTCGATGGCGAAGACGGCGAGTCCATGGTCAGCGGGCTTGGGATCGGGGATGCAGGCGCCGTTGCAGATGAGGCTGCCCTGGAGGGTGACCTCGGAGTCCTGGGTCGGGAGCAGGAGCGCGACGAGCGCGAGCAGGTGGATCATGTCGAGGTCCCCGGGACTCTACGCCGGGGGGCATCGGCAAGTTGACAGCGGCTGGGGCCTCAGGTAAAGTGTCGCACCCTGCTGGTAGCCAGCTCCTGGACAGGTAGCTCAGCTGGTAGAGCACAGCACTGAAAATGCCCTCGGGGCTGCTGGATGATCGGAACGAACCGGCAAACCTCGAAGGCTTAAAAGGAACCGAAAAGGCCCGCAGGACCGCTTAAAACGGTTCTGCGGGTTTTCTTTTTGGAACGGATCGGCAAGCCCGACGAGCCGTCAGAACAGACCGGAACGGATGGCGCGTTAGGTCCCGTACTAGGCGGTAGCGCGGTAGTCGAAACGACCCAAAAAGCGCGTGCGGATCATGGCGTTGCCCCACCAGTCGTGAGCGAAGGCATCGACGACCCACGTACGGCCGTCCTCGGCAACGATGCGGAAGGACTCGCAGACCTTGCCGTAGCCGAGCAGGGACTTCTTCCCCTCGCCATTCATCCCCGCCGGGATGTAGCGCGGCATCGGACGCCCGAATTGGTCGGTGTCGCCCGACCACGACCGAGCGTGGAGGACGCGCCAACCTTCAGGATCGGCCTCGCTCATGCCCCAGTCGCAGGGCGTGTTCTGGAACATCGCGCGGCGGACGAACTGCCGGTCCTCGGCGTTGTAGTCGCGGTAAAAGCGGATGAACTCCATCGGATACCCCCTATCTCGGATCGTAGTCCTTGTAGTTCTTGTAGAAGCCACAGCGGGCCGTGCAGCGGATGATGTGGATGTGGTCTTCGAGCTGCAGCCGGTCGGCGCCCTGCATGGACCCGCCGCCCGTATTGTCCTTCGACTCCACCAGGGCACCGTCTTGGCACTTCGGGCAGATGTCGAGCTGCGCCTCACAGCGCGGGCAGCAGAAGTACGCTGACGAGCGCTTGCGTCCCGGCTCGTCGCAGACGCGGTCGGGGTTGCGGTTCCGCTCCATCTTGATGTGGAACGCGCCGCTGCACTGCTTGCAAGGCGGGCCGTTGAGCAGGTCGCAGTCCGGGACCGGGCACATCAGCGCGGGCAGGCCCTGCGTCGGCAGCTCCATGGTGTCGCCGCCGGAGTACCACTGGCCGCGCTCCTTGGCGGCGCCGACGTGAAACGCCTTGATCAACTTCTGGTTGTGACGACGGCAGATCGGATTGGTGTTGGACATCGCCCGGCCCCTCTTCCATCTAGGACTTCAACTTCGGGATCGCGTACGTACGGCCCCGGACACCTATATTACGTCTGCCAGGGGCTCGCGGTTTTGGGCGGGGCTGCGTCAGAGGTTGTAGTCGGTCGTGTCCGCGACGGCGTTGTACGTCGCCAGCTCGAGATGATGGCACCAGATCCGGACGTCCGGGATGTTGAGCGCCCGGCGGCCACGATTGCTCGACCAGGCCGCGACCTCGACGCTTTTATTCGGCGAGAACCGCCGATGAACGAACTCGAGTGGCGGCCGGAGATCGGTGTCGGTCGAGAAAAGGACGCCGATGTCGAACTTGTCGTCCATCGCGTGGGCGATGAAGTCGATGGCCAGCGCGACGTCGATGCCCTTCTCCTCGGGCTTTCTGGCCGGATAGTCGTACGGATACCGCAGCATCCTCGGGGTCACGACCACGCCCGACCGCGTCCACTTGTCGCACTGCTTCATGTGGGCGGTGTAGGTCCGGGACTGCCGCCTCGGGTCCGGCCGCCCCGTGTAGATCCGAACTTGGCTCAGGACGTAGTCGCCCGGGGGCCGGGTTGTCGCATTGGCGATTCTCTGGCCGACGGCCAAGGGGTCGAACTGGCCGTCCTTGTGGGGTGAGATAGTGGGGTCGAAAAAGGCGTCCCGAGCGCCCTTGTAGCAGTTCTGGTAGTCGATGAAGACCATGACCCGCTTCGGCGGCATACCCGTCCCCACACCTTGCCAGTAATAGGCTAAAAAAAACCCCGCCAGTTCAACCTTCCCGGAGGAAGGACAGAAGGGCGGGGAGCATTAACTAGTTGTTATTCTGGTCTATCTACTTAACGCGTCTCCTGCAGGGAGTCAACAAAAATTCTTTTCAACCGACCTATCTCCTAAAGCCTTATCGGTCAGTTACTTCTCCCGCTGGAGAGGGGTTCCTCGAGAATATACCACCCCTTAGAGTCTCCTGCAGGAGAAAAGTTACGGGCTCCATGGTCCCCGTCGACGAGGCCGATAGACCCCAGAGACCAGTCCTAAACGGGATCTTTCGTCCTCGTCGACGGGGACCATGGACGTACGGCCGAGACGGATTTTCGTTAGACACGTTGTCGCCGCCGAAGTCCATACCGCCCTTCCCTGAGCAACCCCCGTGCCCGAATCACCCCCTAGGGAACGGTCCTGCAGGACGGCACCAAGGTGTCAGACGGGTGGCATTCCGGGCGCCACGGGCGGAATCAGCCCCTTGCGACGCAAGCGCCAAGTATGGCTTCTCGCGGCGCTCTTATCCGCGCATTCCATGCAGAGACCACCGCGTCTCGGAGCTGCTGGCCGCTCGCATCCCCCGTAAACGCAGATACCGGCAACGCGTCGCTTCTGCCAGTTTGCGCGCGTCCGTTGGATCGACAAATCGGCGCAGGGCTGGCACTGAGTCTTGCCGGGTCGGTGTTCATGATGACATTTTGCGGGCATGGGTCGGTCCTCGTACTACCGACCTCTTGGACCGACTAGAAGCGCTCGGCGCGCAGGCGGGATCCGCGCGAGTAGGCGGCCCAGACCGCGCGAAGGAAGGCGGGGCCATCGGCGGCCGAGTACGTACCCGGCCGAAGCGCTACCAGGAGAGCGTCGTTGGGGTGCAAGTCCACCGGCCCGAGATCCCGGCCGCTGACCAGGGCGGCGCGGTCGCCACGAAGCTCGTAGACACTTGGGGGATGCTCGAAGCACAGGACGCGCACGCCGCTCATGGTAGTTGGACTGGCCAAATTCGCATGCATATCACCCATTGCGGTAAAAGGAATGCGGCCCCGGGCGGCTGGGCGAAATCCTAAGAATGCAGATAAGGAATTGGCCCATATATGCACGCCCGAAACTGATCGCCCTCGAACGCTGTCGTAGCTGCAGATTTTTGAGGGGTGGATCGTGGAAGACAAATTCATAGACGCGGAGTTCTGTGGGGCGGTCCGGCGCATCATCGAGCTGGGCAAGGCGTGGCTCCTGCGGAAGCATTCGGAGCGCGTCTCGGTCCTGCTCGTAGCAGTGGACGGGCAGCCCATCAAGATCGTATGGGACAAGCAGCGGAAGGAAGTCGCGTCGGCCGTATCGGTGAGCGCAGCGGAACTCTCCCCTTGCGACTGCGGGCACCGTCACTGCCATGCGTCGCGCTGCTCCCGCTACGTTGTCGGCGACGTCGAGCCGAAGCCCTGCCGCTGCGATCACAAGTGCCGGTGCGGACTCTGCTTGTCCTACGACGAGAGCAAGGCTACCTGAAGACGATCTCGGGGACGGGCGCATCGGCCAAGTGCTCACACGTTCCGGCTGCGCAGGCGCCGGTCCGCGAGACGGCGCCATAGTCGTAGACGATGGGGATGCCCTCGGAAGTGACGGTCCAATTCTTGGGGTTCGGGCGCTCGCCGTCCATCTCGAAAGACGTCAGGTCGATGATGTGGTAGCGGTTCCCCAGCTCCCATATCTTCTCCCAGGCGCGGCGCCATTCATCGAGAGTGTGCCTAAAGGATTCCTGCCGGACTCTGACGACCGGCGACGCCACCCACGTGCGCAAATAGGGGTCGTTCCGCACCCGGCCGTACGCCACGATGGGAACGAAGTGCTTCCGGTCGGCTTCGCGCAGCCTGCTCTGCAGATGGAGTTCGTCGAAGGAGCCGACGCCGACCTTGATCACGTACCGGCCATGCGCGAAGAGCATGCGGCGCGACACGCGCTTCGCAGAGATGCGCGCGATCTTCCCGTCGCAAAGAATCGGGGTCTCTTCGTAGCAGTAGCGCTTCGATGGCGGCAGGCGGAAGAAGTCGGCCAAGGGATACGTGGGGATCGTGGCGATGTCCGGCCGGATGAATCGTCCGGTAGGGTCGTGCACTTCCGGGAAGGTGCCGACCTCGAAGCCGACGTCGATGACAGCCGGATGCTCGGGGTCCTCGTTGCTCCGGGCCTCCGCAAAGCGCCTGCGGTGGATCGCCGCGAGGAGCCCCGAGTCCAGTTGAAAGAACATCACGCCTCGTAGTCGTGGACGACCGGCGCCCCGTCAATTAGGGTCCAGTTGTAGCCGAAGAGCTTCCCGCTGTCGGAGTCGCGCAGGAGAAACAGACACTTCACCCCGTACCGCTTCTTGAGCGGCTCGATCCGCTCCCAGCCGCGCTCCCAGTCCTCGTTCGAGTAGAGCCACCAGGCGCGCCTGAACGGGAAGAACGTCTGCGCGACCCAGAAGCGCAAGCAGGGGTCGTCCTCAACCCAGCCGCTCGCAATGATGGGATGGAAATACTTCCGGTCTTCCGGCGCTAGGCTCTTCTGCCGTTCGACCTCGAACATTCCGCCGGTCCCAACCTTGACGATGTTGCGGCGCCAGCGCATCAGGAAGCGGTTGAGGTTGCGCTTGGACGGGGCAACCTCTTTGCCGTTGAGCAGGACTGCCCGTCCCACCGGACCGGCAGAGATCCGCATGCCCTCGAACTCGAGGGATCGCGCATCCCCGATGTCGGAATGGAGACGCGCGACTCGGTCGACGAACTTCATCTAATGCTCGGATTGCTTCTCGAACCCTTCTCGGATGAACTTGTAGGAGGTGAAGGGTCCTCATAATCGAAGATGACCGGCTGACCTTCCACGATGCACCAGTTCCAGGGGCACAGGACGCCCTGATCTCCCAAAGGGAGCAGCCCCACGTTCGGGACGTAGTATCGCTCCCTGAGTGGCTGCAGCGTCTCCCATGCCTGCTGATGATCGCTGTTCGAGTATTTCATAAAGGATTGCTGAATTGGGAGGATTGGCTGGGCCACCCAACGCCGGTCCTTCGGATCGTTCTCAATCCTGCCGTGCGCCACTATCGGATTGAAGAACCGCCTGTCTTCGGGGGCGAATACCCTCATGCGCTTCACTTCACCAATCCCACCGAATTCAATTCCCGGCCCGATCTTCACGATATACCGCCTCCACCTGATCAATTGACGGTTGGTCTGCCTATTTAGGTATGAGGGCACCTTGCCGTTGAGCAGGAGTGGGAACCATTCAATCTTCAATCCCGTCCGGTAGCCGATGGGTCTCACATTTCCGGACGTGTCTCTAATGGGTTCGCGAACAGATTTTAACGTAACTTCCGGACTGAGACTCAAGATCATGTCGGCGAAATCCGCCGCGCATGCATCTGCGGTCGCTGAATGGAACGCTGCGAGTTTGTCTGACAGATTCATCTTAGGCCGCCGCGTTCTCGGCGCGCTGATGGGAGTGCTAGTGGGTTTGCTTGATGTCGCCTTCGATCATGACGACTTGGAGCACATCGTCCATCCTGATCAGGACCCGGAACGTGATACCAGCCGCCTTGTCCGGGGTAACCCAGACCCACCCGGGGGCTGCTATCCGCGTTGACTCATTCAAGCGATTCACCAGCGCGAGTCCTTTGACCGGGATCTCGCGGCCATCGTTGAGAATGAAGACTGGCACGCCGTAGCACCAACTCGAACGGCTCGAGGCGCCCATCGACGCGGTATAGGCCACACTGGCGGCTTCGATCATGGAGCGCAGGCGCTCGGCGGGATTGGGGGTTTCCATGGTGATACTCCGTTGGGAAAAGGTCCGCCGCGCGGGCCGGTGAGACCCAACGCGGCGGCGTAGCAACGAACAATGTTAGATGGTCGAGGGCTTGAGCAGGTCGGCCAGCCGGTTCTGCCAGTCGCAGGCGAGCTTCCACTGCTCGCGGGCCTTGGCGCCCATCTCGATGATGCGCTTGTCGTCACCCTCGCGGAGCCAGAGCCGCGTCAGGTGACCGATGTTCTTCAGGTCGCCGTCCTTGATGCGGAGAATCCAGCCCGTCGTGTCCACGAAGCTCGGGAGCTTCGGGAACTCGGAGCCGCACCAGACGACCGGCCGGGCCGCCGACATCGCCCGATAGAGCGAGCGCGGAGCGACGCCTGCGATCTCCTCGACGACCAGGACGCAGCGGGCGCGCGCGTAGGCTTCGGCCATCTCGCTCTCGATACCGGACTCGGGCTTCACTTCAGCCGCGAACATCTGCTTGCGGGCGTTCTCCTTCAGCGCAGCCTGCGCCGCCTCGGTCTGCTTCGCGTCCACCGCCACGTGGGTGTGGGCGGTCTGCTCGGCCATGCGGTACACGTAGTCGTCGTAGAGCCCGCGAGAGGGCGCGAAGACGGCGCACTTCTTGTGCCAGCGCTGGATCTCTTGCGCGCAGGCGAGATGCCGCCCGCCCCGCCCATAGCGGACGGAGATGTCCACGCCGAACTTGGGCTCGCCTTCGACGAACAGATCTTCGGAGGGGTCGATGTCCGGGATGCTCAAGGCCCGGTCGCCCAGCTCCCGCAACTCGAAGGAGTTGAAGTGCCGCCGGATGAAGCGGAACTGCGCGGTCATCTCGTAGAACTTGGCGCGCTCCGTCAAGAACGCGGCCTGCTTCTGCGTGCTCGACAGGCGGCCGACGCTCGCTTCCATCTTCGACAGAAGCGAGCACATGTACTCGCCTTCTTGCGGGAGCATCAGCGGCAGCTCGCCGCCGGACCACACGTCCAGAATCACGACCCGCTTCGGGTCCAGGCCGTGGTATTCGACCAGGCGGGCCAGCTTCTCGATGGCGAGCGTGACGGGGTGAACGCCCATGAGGAAGCCGACGTGAGCCTTGATGATGACCGCCTCGGCATCCTGAATCGGCACTTCCTCGGTGCCGGGCAGGTCCTGATCGGTCCCCGGAACGATGACCGGCTGGGAATTGGAGCGGCGGTACAGGTGCGGAAGCCCGGCGCGGCGGATGTCGTCGGCGTTGACGATGTGCACTTTCAGCATGTTGTCCTCGTGTTTACTTCTCGTTGTCCTACAGCGATGCCAGCAGACGGAGCGTCTCGCGCTGGCTCGCAATGAGTTCCAGCAGCTCCTTTGCTCCCGCATCATCGCCGGAGTCGGGCGCGTTGAGCCCCTCGACCTGCTTCATCTGCACATGGATCAGCTCGGCCAGCTCCAGCGTATCGGCCGCTTCGGAGTCGCGCCACTCGTCGTCGTTGCGCTTGATGAATGCGAACTTCTTTCGGTTCGCAGCCTTGTTCACCAGGCTGATCTCTTTGACGTCCAGTTGTGTCAGTTGCATAGTGTCCTCCCTTACCCGACCATGTAGCCCTTCTCGGCCGCGATGCGGAGCACGGACGCGAGCCGCTCGGCGACGTGCGGGCGCTTCGACGCCACACACGTGGTGGTCGAGATGGCCGAGGACGAGTTGTCCAGCGTGATCAGGTCCCACTCGAGGACCGTGATCAGCTTCAGGATGTCTTCGTCCGTGGCCCCGGCGTGGATGTCGGTGACCAGGTTCGACGCCGCGATGGCGGTGGAAAGGGTGCCGAGCTGCGTGGCGATTGCGGTCATTAGAAACTCCTCGTTCAGGCGGCCATCATTGGCCGCGTACCCCCTTGGACCGGTCGAGCCCGAAGTGAGCGGCCGAAACGGACTCCAGTAGGGCCGACAATGAGCCTCTGCGACGCAGTCGCGAATCACGTATTAGGCCGGGTTTCCCTAGGGAAACGGCACCGCGGAATGGACTCCTACCGGCACAACATTTACCGGCCACTGGTCCAAGGGGGTGTTATTTGAGGAACACCCCATGCGCGACCTGCTCACGACCAAGCAGCTACTGGAAGCCGCCAAGCTGACCAAGAGCCAGCTCCGGAAACGCCGCCAGCTCTACCCGGACTTGATTCAGCCCTCCCAGACGATCTCCGACATCTGGCTCTGGGATGCGCAGCTCGTCAAAGTCCTGCTCCAGATCAAGGTGTCGATGGGGCGCCCCAAGAAGAACCGTCCCCAGGGCGAGTAGTGCTCACGCTCTGTAGGACACTCGGACTCGACCGCAATGCACCGCACCGCGACAATACCAGCGCTAACTCCACCACTCCCCAAGCGCAGCTACTACTGCGCCTTGGGCCGCTCGAAGTTCGCCTGCAGGTCTTGGCGCTGCCCTCGTTGCCGCCGTCGGCATCTTGCCCAGTCCTTCGCCCGGCTCCGCGACGCCCTGACCCGGCGCGTCGGCCGGTTCTACTACCTCGTGCTGGAAGTCCCCCTGCGCACCCGCGATCCTTGGCACGCCGCCAGCCGCGCGGTCGACTGCCTCCTGCGCCGGGCCGCTCGCCGGTTCGGCAAGCTGGGGTACTACCTCTGCTGGGAGCAGAACGACCAGGGCCACCCGCACGCTAACGTCATCCTGCACTCCCGCGCCCTGCCGGAGCCCGAGCTGACCGCCTTCCTGCGCGAGAACGCGCGGGCTTGCGGGCTCTCCCCTGCCGTCTACTGCGAGCCCGTGCAGGACAAGGGCGCCTTGGCGGGCTACTTGTCGAAGTCGAAGCAGCTCCCTCTCGCTGCGCCCGTGTCAGAAGGCAGCGGGCGGCCTTGGCGCCGCACGCGCGCCAGTCGCGGCTTCCTGCCCCGGGCGCTGACCAGTCGGCCGAAGAAGCGCCGCGCCGTCCCTCAACCCGAAGTAGGTGTCCGCAATGCGCAAGACTCACGTTGCTCCAGGCCCGCTGCTCAAGCCGCCCAAGACGTGCGAGGGGCAGGAATGTACGGACCTGCGGGCCGAACACTGGTACAGCCGCTTCTCGAAGGGCGAGGTGTCCGACCGCACGCTGGCCGCCGCCATTACGTTCTTCGCGACCGTCGCCCTGCGCCCGCTGCGCCCAATGGGCCGCATCACGTTGCCGTCGCTGATGTGTCCCCGCTGCCACCACACGAGCCCGCCTGAGTGCTTCTGCCGCACATGCGGCCATTACCGGGCGCCGATTGAAGGGTCTACATCGTGAGCACACCCGAACAGGACCAGAACACTCCGGACGTCCGCTTCGCCAACGCCTTGAACCAGGCCATGGCCAAGTACGCGGAGACTCACGGCGGCGCCCGCCCCGCCATCGTGGAGATCGTACTCTCGAACGAAGAGCGGCACGTCATGAAGTCGGGCCTTGCTTGGGGTGGAGGGTTCTACTACTTCGACGTGCTCGGGAAAGGCTCCTCGGCCGAGGTCTCGGCCATCATGGTCCGGCCGCAGGACATCAGGCAGGTCAACCTCTATTCGGATGCCGCCAAGTTCGCCGAGAAGGCTCTCGGCTTCCGCGTGAACGGCTGATGTGGTGGACCGCCGGAAGGCCGTTCCCCGGGGGTGAGGGAAGGCAACTTCCGCCGGGAGAGCCTACTTCCCGATGTTCACGACCGGCACCGGCCCCGTCGGGGGCAGGATTTCCGGGTTCACAATCGGAAAGGTCTTGCAGGTCATCATGGCCTGCTCCTCCAAAAACACTTCTAGAATTCCAGCTTAAAGGACGGCCCGCACTTCGCGGCGAAATCGTCGGCGTGCCGCTCGACGTATTCGGCCACTTCCAACGGCTTGACCGGGACGTGAACGATCTTGCGGACCACCCGCGTTGCCGGGCGCCGAACGGTGGGCGGTACGGGCACGAGCATGATCCGATTGATGGTCTTGCGCTTTCCATCCGTGCCAATGACGATGCGCTTGACGACGCGGCGCTGGTACGGAATGACGGAGCCCATGGCATCATCAGGCATCGGCCCGAAATCCTCGATAGGAGTTCCCTGCGCGGTAAATTCCGGCTCTTGGTACTGCTCCATGATGCGCTTCAAGTGACCCATGGCGCTGCCCTCTCAGAATTCGAGCTGGAAGCCGGGGCCGTACATGGCCGCGCGGTCGAAGTTGATTTTTGGCTCGGAGGGACGGTCCATGAACGGATCGTAGGCGAGCGGATTGAAGGCAAGCGGGTCGAAGGCCATCGACGGCGGCTCGTCGACCAGAATGCTGTCGGGAGTGAAGCGGGCCGCCTCAGACCCCAGATCGTATTCAGCAACCCTCACGAGCGCGGCGCCTTCGCTGGACACCCAGATGTAGGCGTCGTCATACCCGACGATGTCACGAATTTCGCTCATGCCCCACCCCGCTGATACATCGCAAGTTCAACTGCGCAGACATCGGAATCGTGATCCACGGTAATGCCGCAGGCGCGGCACTTGGGTTTCTCAAGGACGGACTTGGCCAGAAGGTTGGTGATTTCCAGGAGATCGCGGGAGACTCGCTCAAACTTCTCGAGCGTGACGGACTGCTCCTTGAGCAGGGATTCGGCGTACCGCTCTTCCTGCTCTCGCTCCATCAGGACTTCGTAGGTACGACTCATGGGCGCCCCCTCCATCTAGTGGCTGATGCCAACCCTCAGCCGACGCCTATCTTACGCTTCTGAAGTGATGGGCGTGGGCTCTTTACGGCCGCTGCCCCGTCTTCCGCTCCCAGTCCTCGACCATCTGGGGATCGTGCTTCAGCACGCTCTCGGTGATGTCGAGCGGAGGGTCGGGATTCTCGCCCGCCTTCCGGAGGGCGTCGTAGAAGCCGGGCTTCGGATGCTCGTTGCGGTACTCGCAGAAGGTCCAGTGCGCCACGCGGTCGGCCAGCCGCAGCCAGCCCCGGTCGCCGTCGAAGGGCTTGTCCTTGTCGAACTGCGCCGTGATCTGCGAGTGATGCTTCAGCCGGAACTTGTCGGCCCATCTCGTGGAGATGCGCCGCTGCTGCTCCGTCAGGAGAGGGTTGTCGGCCGCCGCCTTGAGCACGTCGAGCGACGATTGCGGACCGTCGAACGTGAGGAAGCGCCGGAAGAAGGTTTCCATCTCCTCCGTCTGGCTGATCTGGTTGAGGAAGACTCGGATCTTCTCGATGAACATGTTCCCCTGCCGCGCCACGTCGGGAACGAGCCAGTTGACGATGGACTGCATCGCGAACATCCATACGAAGTGGCGGGGATTGATCTGGTCGCTGGCCGAGAAGACGAGGTTGGGAATCCCCAGCTCCCGGTTCTTCTCCGCGACGCGCTGGTACGTCTTCATCTTCAGGTCGAGCGCCGCCGCGTAGCCCGGGAACGGCTTCACCATGAAGGACATGAACCGCAGCCGGTTCTTGGTCAGGTACTTCACCGTCCGATGCCTCTTCTTGTACTTCTTCGAGGGCAGCTCGGAGACCCTGCCGCCCTTCACCACGACCACCGACACGATCAGGATGTCGTCGGAGTCGTTGACCGGCGCCTTGCCCGATTCGTCGCAGTACAGGTCCAGCTCGAAGAGCAGCTTGTCGCGGACTTCGACCGGCTGAATCCCAGTAGGCTTGACGGCGCAGAGCTGGTTGTAGATGTCGCGCGCCCAGAGCCGCCGGACCTCGTCGTGCTCGGGGTCCAGGAACATGTACGGAAGCTTGTTCAGGGCAAGCTGGTGCATCGCCTTGTCGACGTCGCGCCAGTCGTGCAGGATGTCCCAGTTGGCGCGCTCGGGAAGCTTCGGCGTTCGGATCAGGAAGTTGCGGGCCGCGTCCTTGGTCGTGAACCAGAAGGTCGTCGAGTGGTTCATCTCGATCCAGTCGTGAGCGCCCGGGGTGCCGCCCTGCGTGAGGATGTAGAACGGCGGCTGGAGTGTGACGAGTCGCCCGGTATCCATGGCGTGCCCCTCTCCCAAGAACGACATGCTGAACCCCCTTAACGGCTCTCCCCTAACACCAACTGCTGCCCTTATAAACCGGGAGCCCCCCGCCAAGGTTCGCGGAATTCGGCTGTGAATTCGTCGATTTGTCTTTTGTCCGCGCGTCCTACTGAGCGAAGGGACGCGGAGACCGGGTGACCGGCGGGCGTGGCCCGAAGGAATGCAGGTAAGGAATACAGCATGTCCACGCTCACGGCGCCCCGGCAGACCCGCAAGCCCCAGACCGACGCCCAGCTCGCCAAGGAGTACAAGCAGGCGCGCCAGCGCGCGCTCGAGGCGATGTGGGGCCAGAAGACCCACCCCAAGACCGGCCTGAAGGTCATCGTCAAGAAGAAGGCGACCCCCAAGCAGCTCCTGCTGCTCATCCAGCACGTGGCCGGGACCATCGAGGAAGTCGGCTCCCATCTCGAAGACATCAATCTGGGCCGTGTGCAGGGCGTGAAGCTCGACGCGGACGACGAGGCGTCGCTCCTCGAATTCAGCGAGCTGTCGTCCGAGATGACGGACAAGATGGAGGGCATCGTCGCCCGCCTTCAGCACAAGATCGGCAAACGCTAGACGCTCCTTACCTGAGCCGGGCGGGGTTCTTCATTGCCCTGCCCGGCACTCCTTTTCCTGATGGGAGATGCCATGAGCGCGGACGGTGCGTTCCAGAAGTACCTGCAGGAGCTGGCCGGGTATCAGGTCTTCAGCCGGGCGGAACTGCTCCGGCGTGGTTGGACGGTAACCCTGATCGCCAAGCTGCTGGAAGACCCCGACAGGCTTGCCGAGAACCCGCACGGCCGTGGAAGGGGGAAGATGAACCTGTACCGGCAGGAGCGGGTGGTGGGGGCAGAGGAGACGCCAGAGTTTCGGGACTACCCGAGGCGCAAGCGTTGAAGCCTACTGCCTACCAGCAGGGTAGCGCTATTTCCTGTTGAGATTCGCCAGCCGCCGCCGCTCGGCCGGGTCCACGAGGTCGGCGAGGACCTTGGGCTCGACCGGGATCCAGTCCCACGGGATGAACGGGGAGACGGGCGCCTCCCACTGCATGTCCGGCATCCCCTCAGCGCCCCGGAGCGACTCAGGATGGAAGCACCGGATGTAGAACTTCCGGAGTGACGACTGCGGCCGGTTCCCGAGATGCTGGCCGAACGCCTGCTGGCAGCTCAAGGCCGCATCCTTCCAGGACCAGAAGAGCGACCCGCTGATGTGCTCACGACCCTCGGGGCCGAAGTCGTAGCTCATGACGTAGACGAGGAAGGGCCAAGCGGCGCCCATGACTACTCCTCGGTCGGCCCGTCGTTCATGGCGAGCATGCCCATGGCGCGGGCCTTGTTCTTCTCGGCCACCGTGCGGCGGTCGACCTTGGTTGCGGCCTTGAGCGTGCGCGCGGCGATGCACCCGAGCTTGCGGGTCAGCGCGGCGTCGCCGGGCGTCTGAGCCAAGAGCGACGGATTCTTGAGAATCGCCAGCTCCAGGTTCTTGCTCCAGCGCATGGCCATCTGGAGATCCCGGGCCTGCCCGAGCATCTTCATCAGCACCGCGACCTCGTCGGCGTCCACCGACTCGACCGACTTGGCGGCGATGGTGTCGAGCAGCTCGGCCGCCTTCATGGTCAGGCGGTAGATGATGCGGTCCAGGGCCAGCTCGGACTGGCGGCGCCGGTTGCGCGCCTCGTTGGGGTCGTTCGGCTTGTCGGTCATGGGTCGCCTACTTGTTGAGCAGCTCGAATCCCAGGCACCGGCCGCCATTGTGCGCGGTCCAGGACAAGGGCTTCTTCATCGAGCCGTTCATGCGCGCGGTGAACTCGCGGCTACCGTAATCGACGAAGTCCTCTTGGCCTCGCGGCCCATCACCCGACACAAAGACCCGGTAGATCACGAAGGTGGCTTCCCGATCCTTCAGGCATGCGTGGCGTTTCCAGCTTTCCAGGTACGCGCGCTTCGCACGCTCCGCTCCGGCCATCGCCAGCTCGATGTAGTCGTAGGCTCCATGCAGCATGACGCTGCGGGACTCCTTGCTCTTCGACTCCATCATCAGCAGGTACACGTTGTTCATGGTCTTCTCCAGTTGAATGCTCATCCCCTTGGACAGGCTCGCCTTCCACCTTGCGCAGGTCGTCATCATGGGAAGAGGGGCAGCGCGTCAGGCGAACAGGTGGCCAGCGGCACAGGCGCACGCGGTTTGCTGCGAGGAAATGAAGGATCGCCCCACCCCAGCGCCCCCGCCTCGACACACGCGCCCCCTACCCCCCCTGCCAGTACCCCCTTTCAGCAGGGAAGACTAGGTCCCGCGTTAGGTCCAGGCACTGCGCGCCGGGGGAGAATGCGTAAGCCCTTGAACTCGAGCGGCTCGCATACGTTGTCTTACATAGGCACAGCACCCCAGAGGCGGGGCCGTTGGTGGAGAGGGCCAGAACCAGGAACGCCCCAGGACGCGTCGAGATCACGCGGGAGGTACTGCGGAGTCGTCCTCGTCGCGTACGACGCGGCAGGCGGCCTGCAGCGCAGCGGCAGGGGCATCCCAGCAGGCGAGCACCAGGGCGCGCGAGGGAAGGTGGGGGTGGCTCCAAAAAAAGGCGCGGCGACCGGCCGGAACTAGGTGGCGCCCGAAAAAATCGGCTGCAACATTTGACCGTTCCTCTCTGTCCCGGCGCCGTTCGCATTCGTTCCGTTGTGCGTGCTGAAATACATTGGCAGACACGTCCTACAATGCAAAGGACGTGCAGTATGAAGACCCCCGCCGACCCCCCGGCCGCCCATTTCGCCGTGGCCTTCCCCCTGCCCCAGCCGCTCGACGCGCCGCTGCTGACCTTCGAGACGGCCGCCGCGTACCTCGGCATCACCGCCACCGCCATCCGCGCCTTACTCAAGGGAACCCATCGCGGAGATCGCGAGCTGGCCGACATGCTGACGTCCGCGCTGGTCGTCGTCTCGCCGCATCGCCGGTACATCCGGAAGGCCGACCTGCTGGCCTACCTCGACCGGAAGGCCGCACGGCCCGCCTGATCCGACAAAACGCCCGGGAGGTACTGCGGGTCGTACCCGAGCAAAACATCCGACAAATTTCGCGGCAATTGCGGTTTTCAGGGGCCGTTTCTAGACGTCGACCTACACTAAAACCCCGGGAAGGTACTGCGGGTCGTACCAGCCCAAAACCTCTGTTAAAATCAGCGGATTTCGCGGTTTTAGGGGGTCTTTTTCGAGGACCTCGACTTCTGAATTCTTGACGGACCGTCTGTTACGTATTACAGTGTCATTCGTCTAACGATGGAGGACACTGAGATGGCAAGCAGCAAGACCCGCCCCGTCAGCCTGCGGCTCCCGACAACCTTGTGGGACTACTTCGAGGCCCAGGCCAAGCGGGCGGGCATCACGACCTCTGACGCGATGCGGATGGTTCTCGAGCGCTTCCAGGAGCGCGGCGGCTCCATCAACATCAGCGTCGACGACGGCAGCGACAAGAAGAAATGACGCCCGGCCCCGTGGGGTGGTCCTACGGGCGCGCATGGCGCAGTGAAAGGAGACAGCGCATGGCAATGGTCTACTGGAAGAAGGGTCGAGTGGCCCGATCCAGTGCACAAATTGGGGACGACGGTCCCGCCTTCGCGTCCGGCTCGAAGCACCGCAACAAGTGGGTGGCGGTCGTGGAGCCGGAGGAATCGGCGGATGGCCGCAGGCACTGGATCACGGTTCCCGTCTCGGGCGACACCAACACCAAGAAGGGCAAGCGGGCGGCGCAGGCTTGGCTGCAGGCGCATCTGACCGAGCAGCTCAAGATGAAGGCCGCCGGGGTCCTGCCCACGGAGGACCGGACCGTCAAGCAGCTCGTGGACGAGTACCTCAAGGCACGCAGCAAGCAGAACAAGCCCTGCCGGGAGTCCGACATCGCGCGAGTCTTCCTCCGCTTCAAGGTCGGTAACAGTCAGATCGCCACCATGAGCACCAAGGCCGTGAGGAAGCAGGACGTGCAGGCGTACCTGAACAGCAGGCTGGAGAGGTCCCGGACCCTGCCGGACGGCACCATCAAGACGCGGAAGGGCTCGCCCGGCAATGCCGAACGGCATCGGGCCATGCTCCTGACCGTGTTCGACGAGGGCAAGGTGATCCCCAACCCCGTCGCGGAAACCCTCGTCGAGGCACACGAGGACAAGCGCCACCGCGAGATGACCAAGGAAGAGCAGGACCGGATGGCGCCCTTCCTGAACGACGAGATGCACTGCCCCGGGCTCGCCCGCCTCGGCCGCATCATCTCGTTCGCGCTCTTCTCGCTCATGCGGAAGGAAGAAATCCTCCGCGTCCGCTGGCGCGACATCGACCTGACCGAACGCACGGAGCCGGACGGCGCAACGTCGTACGGCAAGATCACGGTCCTGTCGGAAGGCGAGGAGCAGACCAAGGGCCGCAGGACCCGCATCGTGGAACTCTGGCCGGAGTTGAAGGACCTGCTGCTCGTCATGCGCGCGGAAGCCATGACGGAAGTCGGCGGGCTCCCGGCGGCCATCGAGGATCGCCACATCTTCCTGAGCGCGGATGGCACGCAGTACAAAAGCATCAAGGTCACGTGGCAGAACCTGCTCAAGAAGGCGGGCATCCGCAACCTCTGGTTTCACGATCTGCGCCGCACCGGAACGATGCGGTATTACAGGCTCGGAGTTGAGCCGCTGGTCCTGAAGGAGATGCTCGGCCACTCCAGCATCGAGGTCACCATGCGGTACCTCGGGCTCGTCGGCAAGGAGCAGGCGCGGCCCCTCAACCGTGCATGGGCGCGGAAGCAGGAGCTGCAGGCAGCGGCGATTTCCAAGGCGAACTAGGTCCCGTATTAGGTGCCTGCTCGGATGCTGAGAAACACGGAGTCCTTGAATTTGCGGAAACCGTTGGTATTCTATGCCTTCCGCAAACCAGGGACAGGTAGCTCAGCTGGTAGAGCACAGCACTGAAAATGCTGGGGTCACCGGTTCAACTCCGGTCCTGTCCACCATCCTTCACTGATCTCTCCCCCTGGGAGTTGTGGCGAACGATCGCACTAAGCATCAGGCATCCAGCCAAGGCGAGCTTGTTCACTGCTGGTGATGCCGCGTCCTCTTTACCTTCTCTGCTCGCTCCTCCAGGAAGAACCCGCGGGGTAGACTTGGTTCATGCGCGCCTCGGATCGACTTGATCTGTTTCCCGCCTTTCTGGTCTTCGGAATCGCTTTGGCGATGACCGTCGGAGTCATTTCGATCCTCGTGCCAAAGAGCCAAACTTGCCCTGTTTGCGAGGGACGTGGATTGTTGGTCGAGCCGCCCGCTCATGGCGTAACCCTGTGGACCGGCAGCGAGAAGTTCCTGCTGCCTTTTTCCTGCGACTGCTGCGGAGATCGCGGGAAAGTTAGCGTTCTTCGCCGATGGCGGTGGAAAGACTCTCCTCGGCCTGCCCCCCCGGTGTATCTGCGGGGTGACGCCAGCCTGTTCAAAGTGGAAAGACAGAAACGTATTGAAGGGATGCAGCAAGAGGCAATCCGGGGCGTGACCGGCTGGCCGCCTGTGGGGACCACTTCCCGGCCGGACTTGATCCCGCTCATTGCCCAAGCCATCGATGACGACGACCACAACATCCGATACATCGCAGTAATGCTGCTCGTCGCAATGAACCATGAGGCCACTCTCGTGCCCCTGACCCATGCTCTCGAAAGCAAAGATTCCGAGGTGCGGGCCAAAGCTTGCTTCGGGTTAAGCTGCCTGGGTCGGAGTGCGCTGTTGAAGGACTCCGTTGTTCCCCTACTGAAGACAGCCTGCGATCGGCTGATGTCGGATCCTCTGGAGGCCCGATACCCTGCAGCAGTCGCGCTCTACAGGCTCGGCGAGCTCCATACCGCCGAGCCTTTCGTCGAGAACCTGAGCCGCTACCACGAGGAGCCAGAAGTCGTCGCCGGTGCGTTGGCCGACTTCAATCGGAAAGACGCCATCCTCGGCCTAATTAAGCAGATGGCCGCCATCCCGGGGGAACACCTCAAGTTCTTCGGCGCAGCTCTGCGACGGCTGACGGGAGAGTCCATCCGTGACGATCCGGTGGCCTGGTACCGCTGGTTCGAGCGCCACGAGGACCAACTCCCGCCTCAGCACCGCTGACGTGTCCTGAGTGTCAAATCAGTCTCACTCACACGCCTTCCCTATGACGTGGGTATGACGTGATGGATTGTCTTACCCTCGTTGCATGCTACAGCGATCCTTTCCGAGCTCTTCACCCGCAACGGGGGCAAGGCACCGCTTGCGCCACGCCAGGCCGTCCTAGACCGGATGACAGGCTTCGAAAGGCGATCGGGGCGTCGGGACAGACCCAGGATGCGGAGCCTTCAGGGGGCGTTCCAGCTTGCCGTGTCGGTCTGGGTTCCGCCCATCCCGTCGCTGCCGACCGCCTCGATGCTGTTCGCCCCCGAGGCCAGCGTCACCTTCTCCCAGCTGAAGACGTGGTTGGCGCTCGTCTGCGCACCGAGCGACACGCCGTTCACCCGCACCTCGACGCTCGGGAAGTTGGAGTAGATCTTCACCGTCGTCGTGTTCGAGGCGCGCGTCGTGAAGCGGCGGCTGCTGATGTAGACGACCGGGTCGCTGCTCCAGGTCGACTTGTAGAAGAAGAACGAATCCTTGCGTGTCGTGCGGTCGTAGGTCACGAGGCCCTTGTCGTTGCGCCCCGGCGTGTCGCCCTCGTTGCGCGAGTCGACCGCGAAGTCGAACATGTTCCAGACCAGCTTCGACCAGATGAAGGGGCGGGCGGACAGCTGCGCCCAGTACGCCTCGTGAAACAGGTTCTGGTACTCCTCCGGGTGCCAGGGCCCGCCCGGCGACGGGGGCGCGGGATCGTCCTCGTGCTGGTTGATGCTGGCCCCCGCCCCGTATTCGCTGACGCCGAAGCAGGCCGTCGGATGGCCGGCATGATAGGCGTCGGCCCAGCCGGCGATCTCGCCGGCGCTGCCGTGATACCAGCCGGCGTACTTGTTGACGCCGATCACGTCGGGCTTGAAGGCGTTCGGCACCGAGTCCTGGAACTCCTGGGTCGCCGCCGTCGTGGGCCTCGTCGCGTCCTCCGCGTGGGCCAGCGCCACCAGATTGGCGACCAGCGCCTCCGACGTCGCGTCGTCCCCGATCTCGTTGTACATCCCCCAGAAGAAGACCGAGGGATGGTTGTAGTTCTGCCGGATGAGCTCGCGCAGCTGCTGCCGGGCGTTGTCGGTGAACGCCGCGGAGTTGTTGGTGCTGTTGACGTACGGGATCTCCGACCAGGCGATGATCCCGGCGGCGTCGAGCAGCTCGTAGGTCCGCTGCGGATGCTGGTAGTGCGCGAGGCGAACGAAGGTCGCGCCGACCTCCTTCACCAGGGCGACGTCCTCCTCCTGGTCGGCGTCCGAGATGGCCCAGCCCTTGTTGATCCGGTCCTGGTGGAAGCTCGCGCCGTGCAGATCGAGCGGCGCGCCGTTGAGGGTGAAGCCGGTGTCCGGGTCGACGTGGTAGAAACGGAATCCGAGGGGTTGCGTGACCTCGTCGAGCAGCTTGCCTGCGGCGAGCACCCGGGCCCAGACGAGGTACTGGTAGGGGTCGGCGCGGCCGTTCCAGAGGTGCGGGGCGGCCAGCGTCATCAGATGCACGGAATCGAGACCGGAGACTCCGGGCACGGCTTGCGGCAGCGTGGACGTCAGGACGGTGTTGCCGTCCGCGTCGAGCACCTTCACTTCGACGTCGACGTTGGCGAGGGCGACCGTGTCGTTCCGGAGCTTCACGGTGACCTTCAGGTCGGCGGAGGCGGCGCTGACGTTGGACGGCGTCGCGTAGACGCCGGGGCCGGCGTAGTCGGTGAGAGTGATATGCACCGGGGACGTCGAGGTCAGCAGCACGTCGCGGTAGATCCCGCCGCACTGGTTGAAATCGCCCGACAGCGGCAGGCGGTTCGAGTCGCCCGCATTGTTGACCTTGACGGCGAGGACGGTGTCGACGCCGACCGCCATCAGGCCGGTGACGTCGAAGGTGAAGGCGGAGTAGCCGCCCTTATGGACGCCGGCCGACGAGCCGTTGATGAACAGCTCGGCGGTGGCGTCGGCCCCCTTGAAGGTGATGAAGACCCGCTTGCCGGAATACGAGTTGGCCAGCGTGACGTGGCGCCGGTACCAGCCGATGCCGCGGGTGTACGGCGTCCCGCCGTCCTGGCCGTCGAACGCATTCCAGGTGTGAGGGAGCGTGACGGCCGCCCACGCCGAGTCGTCGAACGCGGGCTGCTGCGCGTTCGCGACGTCGCCCAGGTGGAAGGTCCAGGGATCGTCGAGATTGGCGACCTGACGCGGCGAGCAGGCCGCTGCGGCGAGCGCCAGCAGCAGCCCGGCGATGGCGGCAGACTTGCGAACGGCGGTGCGGACCATGATTCCCTCCCTGTCCCGGTGTTCCCCTACGATAGGATTCGCTTCGCGCCGTGCAAGCTTTCGAAGAACCGGATGTCTTCCCGAAAAGGCATTCTGAGAGCAGGGCCCTTACATCCAATCAAAGCGCCAGAAACGGAACCAGCGATCGAGGCGCCTCGATCTAGTGCGGATGCTTATCACTTCCGACTCCGGCAGCCACCCTTCCCCCTCGGGGTCGTCGGGGAAACGATCCACCCTCACCCTTCCAGGTTTTCCCCATACCCCGTTGTGGGACTGGATGAGGGTCCACGACCCCATACGACCCCATTCCTCCACCCCCATCACCACTGCATACCTGCTGGAATCCAGGGGAGGCTCGCCTGCAAACCTCAGGGAACGAAGCGTGATTTCGGGACATTCTCGCACGGCATTTCCTCCCCCATCCCCGATATCAGAGTCGGCGACCCGGCGAGAGATTAGTCCCGCAGGCTTGCCGTTCACTACGGTGAAGTACAGCCCACGAATATCCTTTCGCCAGTATCCCTGGACAGCAGTCCCAAGAGCGCCCTTCTGAACCTCCAGCTGAGCCGACTGGATCGCGCGTAGCCAGTAGAGTCCCGTCAGCATCGGCGAGGAATCGCAAGCGGAGGACGTGACCGCAAGCGGCAGCAGGGCCACCCCGCTCACCCCCAGGAAAGCCGCCAGCAGCCAGAAGACGGACGGGGAGACTCTACGCAGGCTTGGAGGCTCCCGCCTTCCAGCAGATCATGAACGCCACCGCAAGCGTCGGTGGCGGGTGCGCGAGCGCGGATGCGTCCTTGGGCGGGTTGCTCTTGTTCGGAATCGCGGAGGCGATGCGCCGGCGGAGGGCTCGCAGGACCTGACGCGAGCTCCTGACCGGCGTCTCTTGCAAAAGGGGACAAGGGAGGCCAGGGATCTTCATCATGGTAGATGCACCCTGGTTCAAACGCCCCTTCTCCGGGATGCTGGCGTTCGCGGCGGTTGCGCTCGCCGCTGCGAATCCGGTGCGCGCAAACGGCGCGTTTCCGGATGAGTTCAGCGTCCACTTCCCGGCGAACGCTCCGCACCGCATCCTGATCGGGTCCAACTTCGGGCTGCTCGTCTCCGAGGACGACGGGAACACCTGGCGTTACGCCTGCGAACCGTGGGTCACCGTCGGCTCCAACGACCCGCTCTCGCCGGCGCTCGTGCTCTTCTACCAGGTGACGCAGGGCGGAGCGGTCCTCGCCGACTCCCTGAACGTCACCCGATCGACCGATGACGCCTGCACCTGGCCGGCCGCGACGGGGTCGGTCGCGAGCCAACTGGTGGACGATCTTTTTCCCGATCCGAACGACCCGAACCTGGTCCTGGCGATCATCACTGCGTCGTCCGGCAGCTACATCGTCGCCTCTCACGACGGCGGAGTGACGTTCGATTCGACCATCCTCTACGACGCTCGGGTCAAGTCGCCCGACAGCGCTCTCTTGACGGGGATCGAGATCGCGCGATCGAAGCCCGGGGTCTACTACGCGACCTCGGTTTCGACCACGGCGGGGTGGGAAAGTTCTTCGCGAGCACCGA
>Ga0137409_10001997_pt1 | contig 21964 bp, 15 predicted proteins | sample CZODoug1_16funga_FD_122059 | JGI IMG/M metagenome (GOLD analysis project Ga0137409, IMG submission 122059) | Vadose zone soil fungal communities from Angelo Coast Range Reserve, California, USA - CZODoug1_16fungal (Hybrid Assembly) | ecosystem: Environmental > Terrestrial > Soil > Vadose zone... | reverse complement strand
GCTTTTCCTTGCGCACAAAAATGTTGTCCTGCGTGGGTTCGGCGTCGCATTCGAGGGCAATGGTCGTAACCGGATGGTCCGGCGCTTCTGCCGGCAAGCCGGTGAGGCGGACTCGGTACTTGTCCTGATGAAAGTTTATTTTTTCGGCCGAAGCGAAGAATCGGGCGGATTTCACCTGTGCTTGCAAACCTGCCACGACCACATAATCTCCGGGCCAGAAGTGCACGTGCATATAGAGCGTGTTGCCCTTGCGCGTGAAGCTCGCGTAATTGGAACGGCGCGGCTGGCAAGGATCCGAACCATAGATGGACTCGCCGTTGCGGCGCATCCATTGGCCGACCTCCGTCAACACGCGGACGGACTCTTCGGGCACGCTGCCGTCAGCACGGGGCCCGATGTTCAGCAGATAGTTGCCCGTGTCGCGAGAGCAGGAAATCACATTCTGAATAACTCTACGCGAACTCTTCCAATCGTCATCGGCCCGCTGGTATCCCCAACTGTCGTTCAGAGTCATGCAGGATTCCCATGCGCGGCCTTCTTTGTCCGCAGTGATCTGCTGCTCGGGAGTGGAAAAATCACCTGGAAGCTTGTTGCGGTTGTTCACGATGATGTCCGGCTGAAGCTCGAAGACCATCTTATTCATTCGCTCGGACTCCCAACCGGCGGCGTCGAGCGGCCAGGAGACGTCGTACCAGAGAACATCAATCCTTCCGTAATTGGTGAGCAGCTCGCGAATGTGGGTATGAATGTATTCGACGAAGCGCTTGCGCGAGACCTCATCAACAGCGCAGCGAGCCCCGTCGGGATGGTGCCAATCCATCAAGGAATAATAAAAGCCGACGCGCATGCCCTCGGCGCGAGCGGCATCGACATATTCGCGGACCAGGTCGCGGCCTGGCCCCTGCTTGGGTGAGCAGTAATCCGTGGTCTTGGTGTCGAAGTGGCAAAAGCCTTCGTGATGCTTTGTGGTCATCACCATGTAGCGCATGCCGGTTTCACGGGCGATCTTGGCCCATTCGCGGGCAGGAAATGGTTTCGGTTTGAATTGCTTTGCGAGCGGCGCATATTCGGATACCGAAATGCCTTCGTTTTCCATGACCCACTCGTGACGGCCGATGACGCTGTAAAGTCCCCAGTGAATGAACATTCCGAAGCGAGCTTCGTGCCACCACTTCATCCGGCGCTGACGGTCGGCGTCACCGGCGGACGGGGCCGCTGCAGCCTGCGCCGGAGCGGATGATTGTCCGAAACCGAGCGCGGAACTCATGGGAAGCGTAGCCGCTGCCAAGGCTGCGCCTGTTCCAATCATCCAATCGCGACGCGACGCTTTGCTTTTTGACATCTGTTGAGCCCTCTCGCCAAAAATTTTAGTCCATCCGCCGGCCAGCGCGGCGGTGGCGGTGAGCACCGCCGCGCGCTTGAACGAAAGCCAAGCCCAGCCGGCCTCAAAAGATGAATCGCAGCCCGAACTGCAACTGCCGCGGCGTCGTGCCCTGGGCAAGGGTCGTGATCTTGCCAGCGCCGGTAGCAATCGCAGGCACCGTTCCGACGCCAGGAACGTTCACAGTGCCGGAGTTGATTGTCAGTTGTGCGTTCGCAGGTGTGTCGTAATTTTGGATGTTGAACACGTTGAAAGCCTCAAAACGGAGCTGCAGGCTCATGCGCTCGCCCATAGGAACGCTTTTGAACATGGAGAAGTCCATGTTGACCACGTGCGGTCCGCGGAAGACATTACGGCCCATGTTGCCGAACGCACCGGAAGGAACGCCGAACGCACAAGGGTTGAACCAACTGGCGGCAGTGTGTACAGCGTCCGCCGCCTTGCCACCCTGCGAGATGGTCAATTGGCATTTCGGGTCGGGGTTCGCAGGTACAGGCCCCGCAATGAACGGGTCAGCGATCAGGTTCGGCCGGGCATAGGTGCCAGGACCGCCCGGCGCACTACCCCTCAGATTGGCAACATCTCCGCTAACCTGCAGATTGTACGGTGCGCCAGAGCGCGCCTGGAAGATGTAGTTCGCCTGCCAGTCGCCGAATAGCCATTCCTTAGGACCGCTATGGAACCACTTCTTCCCTCGTCCTGCCGGAAGCTCGTAAATAGTGGCCCATGACACAAAGTGACTGATGTCATACGACGAGACGCCGCGCGCCGTGCTCTGATCGTAATAGTTCTGGATGGTCGAGCCACCGCCCGGCCCGTTCTCGACGTTGAAGTAGCCGCTTCCTACGTCCGTAGACTTGCCCCAGGTGTATGAGATCAGCGAGTACACGCCGTTCGCAAACTGCTTTTGGAGTCGACTTTCCAGTGCGTGGTAGTTCGCATAACCAATCGGGCGCGAGTAAGTGAGGCCTGCCGTAACCCACGGCATCTGACGCGTGGCGTCTACCACAGAGGCCGCCGTTCCATTGGGAAAGGCCTGCGAGGCGGCATTGGCATTCCCGGCACCATAGGGAAGCCTTCCGCTCGCACTGCCCGCGTACGCAACGGAAACCAGCATAGTCGGCCTCAGTTGCCGTTGCAGTTCGAAGTTCCATTGCTGCGAGTAGCCGTCCTTGAAGTTGGGATCGTCCCCCTGATTTGGGAAACCATTCCACGGCAGGCCTGTGGTGGGCTTGCCCGCACCCGCCGACGTATACGTCGGCAGCGGCGTGGCAAACCCCTGGCCCTGCTGTGCGATGATGTTCAGCGCCGTGCCATTGGTGAAGGCGCACGAACCGCCGTTCGTACAGGCATTGGCCGTGCCAATGAACGCCGTGGCATCGGGCCACACCATCGCCTCCAGGTCGTTCTGCGCGTATTGGCTGCGGGCGGTAATGGAGTCCCAATACAGGCCATAGCCGCCGCGCATCACAGTCTTGGGGGTGACCTGCCAAGCCAAACCCACTCGGGGTCCCCAGTTGTCTTTGATGGGGGGCGGCGCGAAGAAACTCTTCCCTGCCACGACGACGTGGCTGGCGAAAGGATCAGACACGAAGCCGTCGGGGATGCACGGGGCCTGCCGCGCCACGCTGCACAGCGGCGGCATTGTTTTCGCGCCGATGATGTAGCGCTGATTGGCGAGATCCAGCGAATTCCAGAGGCGACCGTCCAGCGTGTGCGGTTGAGTTACGTAGTCGTAGCGCAGGCCAGCGGTCAGCGTCACACTGGACGAAAGTTTCCACTCGTCCTGCAGGTAGCCTGCCCACGAGGCATAGGCGAACCTTACCGGCCCGCCGTGAAGAATCGGTAGTTGCGCCGCGAAACTGTTGGGAAAACCGAGCAGCGCCGAAGCCAGCGACAAGCCCGTGTTATTAACGCCCGGATTCCGCGTCTGCTCATCGCTAAAGGTGTAGGTCTGGAAGGTGTTGAGTTGGATGCGTTCGGCGGAAATGTACCAAAACCCAGCCTTGATATTGTGCCGGCCCTTCAGCCAGCTCACGTTCGGAGTCACGCTCCAGTTCGGGTTCTCGCGCGGCGCGGCTCCGCGAATGCCGAAATTGTTATTGCCGCCGTTTGTCCAGTTGCTCAAGGCCACCAGCAGGCCGTTGTACTTGTCTACGTCGAGGAATCCTGCGCTCTTCAGCGGATCAAGACCGGCCTGGTGCTGATTCTGCTGGCCGGCGTCTACTCCAGGCCGTCCGGCATAACCAGCGCGCAGGTCCAGAATGAGAGTGGGCTTAAAAACGTGTATCCAAGCACCGCCATAGTTGCGGCCCTGCGAGCCGCCGCTGGTGGAACCGTTCTCTCCTATGGGAGTGAAAATTGTGTTCCGCTGCTCGGTGTAGCGAAAGAACACACTATCGGCGTCGCGGAAGCGGTGGTCAACCCGCACCGTATAACTGTTGGAGTTGTTCAGTGTGGCCTGGTCGCGAACGAAGTTGTTGGAGCCCGACGGGTCAACGATATTCGGGGTCGCCGCGTAGGTCTGGAAGAACTGCTGCATGGGCGCATAGATCAGCGCTTGGGGAATTTTGTTGCAGATCGCGCCGATCGTCTGGTCCTGTTGGTTCTGCGCATTCACCGGCAATGGGTTACCGGCGGCGTCACAGCGGTAGGCGTCACGCACAAAATTCACGCCCACCTGCCGCGTCGAGTAGGGATTGAAGATCTGTTTTTTGAAAGAGGAACTTGTGTTGCTGAAATCGCCAGAGAGTTCGGCCGCGGTCGGAACGTATGACAATGCCTGGTCTGGCTTGCTGTAGCGCCAACCGTCAAAACCGGCTGAAAAGAACGTCTTATTCCTAATGATCGGTCCTGTCACGGCTGCGCCAAATTGGTTCTGGTGGAATGCCGCCGGACCGCCCGGAACAAGCTGCCCTGGGCTCGGGCAGCGCGCGATCGTGCATCCACTGGGGCCGTCGGCAAAGGTATCGCGCGCGTCGAAGAAGTTATTGCGCACGTACTCGAATGCCGAGCCGTGGAGCGCATTGCCGCCCGCTTTTGACACCAAGTTGACCACGCCACCAGCCGCGCCGCCAAACTCGGCTTTGGCGTCATGTCCAACAACCTTGAACTCCTGGATCAGATCGTTGTTGGGGATCACAATGTACGTCGGCCCGCGGATGTTCGTGTTAATGATACCGTCATAAAAATAGAGCTTCGACCGGTTCGATTGACCGTGGAAGGAGCCGTCGGAAAAACCGGAGCCAGGAATGCCGACGTTGCCTTCACAACAGCCAAGACTCCTGTTCTGGGAAGTCGAAATCGGAGTGACGCCTGGCGTGAGCGTCAGGAGCTGCGTAAAATTCCGTCCATTCAGCGGCAAATCGTTGACGGCCTTTGCTTCGATCACTGTGCCCAAATCGCTGGTCGATCCCTCGAGCATCACGGCTTCCGCATTCACAACCACCGCTTCGGTGATGGCGCCGACCTCCAACCTTATGGTTTGCGTGACCGTTTGATTCACTCCCACGTCGAATGGAGAAATTTGCGTGATCTTGAAGCCTTTTGCCTCGACGCCCAGAACATAAGTTCCTGGTTTTACGTTGATGAAAACGAAGTAGCCGTCGGAATTTGTCGCGGCTCGATCCTCAATCTTGGTGGCCAGGTTGGTGAGCTTGACCGCGGCGCCAGCCACAAATCCACCTGACTTGTCCGCGACCGTGCCATTCACTTCTCCTGTAGCCGTTTGCGCGTGCGCTACTCCAGCAGGCACGAGCAACACAACACCCAGAATGGTTGCCATCTTCGCCAGTCGCATACACACCCCCTTGGCTGAATTCCGGCATTCCGACTGAGAGGCTTGTACCAAGGCGCATCGGGAAATTCAATATTAAAAATCTACATTTCAAATGTTGAAAAACTAAACGATCTTTTGAGCTAAGATGCCGGAAGGCGCTTTGGCCATCGCCGCCTGGCATCTGCCGGTGGATGCTTCCAACACGGTGGCGACAACTCTTTATGGAAGGAGCAGCCTTCCCGTGATCCGAGCGCGTGAATCCAAATCCGCACCAGTCGGCGTGGTTGGAAAGGTCCTGCGAATTTTGGAAGCGCTGGACGCTTCCCCCACCGGACTGCAGCTACGGGAGATTTCTCAGCAGACGAGCCTGAACAAGAGCACGGCTTATCGATTCGTGGCTCATTTGGAAAGCGAAGGCTATCTCTTTCGTGACGACGCCGGCGCTTATGTTGTGGGGCCCAAGCTGGCCAGACTCGGCGCCGGAATCGCCTACCATGCCACGCTTCGCAAGATTAGCCGACCGGTTCTGACGCAACTCGCAAAAGAGACTTCGGAAACGGTGAACCTCGCCGTTCTCGATGGACACGATGTGCTTTACCTCGAAGTGCTGGAGAGTCCTCACTCCTTTCGCATGGCTTCGCAGCCGGGAATGCACCGTCCGCCGAATTGCACGGCGTTAGGCAAGGCCCTGCTGGCGTTTCTCCCCAGTGAGCAACGCGAAGAAATCCTCCCGATGCTGACATTCGAGCGGGCGACTCCGCGCACCATCCCAAATCTTGCACGTTTTAGAAAAGAGCTTACGCGCGTGGTGCAGCAAGGCTTCGCGATGGACGATCAGGAAACTGACCTTGGGGCGCGATGTGTTGCGGCTCCAGTTCTGGACGAAAGCGGGAAGGTTGCCGCCGCTATCAGCGTTTCGGGTCCAATTACACGAATGAGCCGGGACCGGATTCAGGCATTTGCCCTGGCCACAAAGAAAGCCGCTCGAACCATTTCGGCGCGTTTAGGCCATTCGAGTTGAGCTCCGGCGATCTCATGGCGAGAGTTGCCAGCGAAATGGCAACACTTCGATTCGTTGGAGCACTTGCGGGTCGATCTTAACGGCAAGGACCCAGTAGCTGGGATCTTTGTATTTCAGGGCAGCGATGGCCAACAGCGGCGAGATTTCAGCGGTTTTGAATTCGATGATTTGCTGGTATGGCCATTTCTCCTTGCCACTCACGAACGGAACCAAGTAATCGAGAGCTTTGCGAATGCTGCGGCCATCCGCGGATTGAAGACTCCAAAGATCAATGCCCGCGTTTTCTCCCAGCAGCCCCAATTCAAAGAGCCCTGCCAGATTCATGGTGCTGTAACCCAGGGCTTTCGTCCTTTCCAGTTCCAACGGTTGCCGACCGTCTGGTTCTATCTGGGTCGCAATTCGCTTCTCAGGGACGCTCTTAAGAATTCGCTTTGCCTCATCTGCGTTGCCAACGAACAGCGCAAGGGAAGCGACCTGCACATCGTAGTAGCTTCCATGATTGTTCTTCGCGGCGGCCTCGTCCTTCCCTTTGTCAGAGTGCAGCATCCAATCCAGAAAACGCGCGCACCAGTCATTCATTCCCTTGTGGTCGGCGGCTGTCCAGGACTTTGAACCCTCGAGAAGACCGACGGTATCCACAAGGCGATATAGGTCGCGCGTCTCGATTAATCCAGTTCCCCGCCCGGTGTTGTGCCCGGGGATGCCTTGTGCAAATTCGAGATTGGGATTCATCAGAGTTTTGGGATTCAGAAACCAGACGCGCAATAATTCCGCCGCGTGCGTGGCGTAAGTTTCATCCCCGAAGAAATAGTAGGCAAGCGCGAGAGTGTGAGTCGTCGAAAAAAGCTTGTCGAAATTCTTGTGATCCGTAAGTTTTTCGATCTCCGGATTGACTTGCCCATCGCGGCGGATGTACGGCAACCCATTTGGCTTCGCCGGGTCGGGCCACCAGTATGGCGCCTGGCTCATATAATCGTGTTTGTCGCCGCTCGGTGGTGTAATGCCCTTATCCATTACCGACACGGGGGTTTGCTCGAGTGCTTTATCCGCGTCCTTGCGCAATTGCTCGAACGATGGATCCTTCAGATTCCCCGCTGCTACTTGGTCCCGCAGTTGTTGCATGATTTGGGGTGGGAACGAAAACACACGCGGCGCTTTTCCGCCTGGTTTGGACTGGGGCGTTTGAGCCCAAACCGCGCCAGGGGGTGCCGCAAGGATTGCCAAAATCGTAAGCGATAACATTCTCGCCTTGAATTCTTTTTTGCTAACAGGCACGGCTTGCACCTCCCGATTGCGACGCCATGTTTGGTTTAAGTGCGTCACTGAACGATGTCGAATCAAGCCCGATAAACAAAGTGTTTAGCAATACTCAACGCTTTCGGCATCCTTCTCACATTACAATGGGAACTAACGTTTCGCGCTTCGAAATTGCAACAGTTGAGGAGATCTTCATGGGCCATCCGCTTCTCGATCTTAACAACAAGACTGCCGTAGTGATTGGCGGAACCAGCGGCATAGGGCTCGCGCTTACGCGCGCGCTGGCGCAGGCCGGAGCAAATGTGGTGCCTTCGGGACGGCGCGCGGAGCAAGTGAAAGCTGCCGCGGATGTCGTCGTCTCACTCGGTCGGCGGTCGCTTACGCAGACTTGCGACGTCACCGACAACGCGAGCCTGGAGCGGCTGCTGCAATCGGTGTGCGCTGAATTCGGCAGCGTTCAAATCCTCGTGAATTGCGCGGGCCGCACGAAGAAAATGCCCACGCTTGAATTTCCGGATTCCGACTGGGATGCCATCCTCGAAACAAATTTGAAGGGGACTGTGCGGGCCTGCCGCGTGTTCGGGAGGCATATGATCGAGCGGCGTTACGGCCGCATCATCAATATCGCTTCGCTGTCCTCAGTTGTAGCGCTCTTTCAAGTTGCCGCCTACAGCGCCAGCAAGGCGGCCGTTGCTTCACTCACCAAATCGCTGGCGATCGAATGGGCTACATCCGGAGTTTGCGTCAATGCGCTCGCTCCGGGCGTATTCCGGACGGACTTGAATGCGGCCCTGCTTGATGGCACCGAACGCGGGAAGGAATTCTTGCTACGTACTCCGATGCGAAGGTTCGGCCAGCTCGATGAGCTGGCTGGCGCTGCCGTTTTTCTGGCGTCCGATGCGGCCAGCTTCGTTACGGGCCATTTGCTGGCCGTGGACGGCGGCTTCCTGGCAAGCGGCGTCAACCAATAGTCGACGGCGCGAACAGGACCGTTTTACGATGGCAGGGGGGTACTCCCGGTATTTTGTATGAATGTCAAAACAAAGAATTTACAAAATCTGCATTTCGTAAGTTGCTGATTCTAAAGGGTGCGTTTTCGGTTGGATTATTCCGAACAACGGGCTTTCAAGGAAGAGAAACTGACTTCAATTGGGATGCAAAAACTGGCTTGTCCGAAGAAACTCGCAATACTTCCTGAAGCGAACTATACCACGCAAGGTGGCCATAGCCGAAGAGAATTTTTGGAGCATTGTCAGGACCGGAAGTCGGGAAGGCCTGAAACCGGGAACGCCGTCAAAGATTTGCAGACTTCGGAATCGCGCCTCAGCGGCTGCTCTTGGCAGCGACGCCCGAGGATGCCATCTGCGCTCGAGCTTGCTTCACGATGGCGAGGAATTTTCGCGCATTTTCGACGATGATTTCCGGCTTGTTTGCTTTCAGCGCTTCGGCTTGCACACATTCCCCGCCGACACCCAACGCAACAGCGCCGGCCTCGATGAATTCGGCCGCCGTATTCAAGTTGACCCCGCCCGTCGGAACAAACGGAATTTGTGGAAATGGCCCCTTTAGCGCCTTGATGTACTTCGCGCCTCCGACCTGGCCACACGGGAAAATCTTTACGAAGTCCGCGCCTGCCTCCCAAGCAGCCATTACCTCGGTCGGCGTCAAGGCGCCGGCCATCATCAGCTTCCCTTCCCGCTCCGCAAGCTCCACCGTTTGAAGGTTAAGCCCAGGACTGACAAGAAATTGTGCTCCGGCATCGAGGCAGCGGCGCGCGGCTTCGGCGTTAAGCACCGTTCCCGCTCCAACGAGAACTCGCGATCCGGAGTCCTTTGTCAGCTCGCGGATGACGTCGACAGCGCCCGGAACGGTCATAGTAATCTCAACGATGGGAATGCCGCCTTCACAAACAGCATCCGCAGCCATGCGCGCCTCGCGCGCTGACGCCGCCCGGACCACCGGCACGATTCCTATTTCCAGTATTCGCTCGCGAACTTCTTGTTTATCCATTCACCCTTCCCCAGCACTTGGTCGTCAACGGGCGATGCGCGCTCCAACACCTTTCATCACTTGCACTACTTCCTGGAAGGTCACCATGGAGGTGTCGCCGGGTGTGGTCATGGCCAGCGCGCCGTGCGCCGCGCCGCATTCCACTGACCACTGCTGGTCTTGTCCCGACAGGAATCCGTAAATCAAACCGGAAGCAAACGAATCGCCGCCTCCCACCCGATCGAAGATTTCCAGATTCTCGCGATTCCTAGCCTGATAGAACTTTCCGTCGTGATAACAGATGGCGCCCCAATCATTCAGCGTCGCGGTTTTGGCTTTTCTTAGAGTGGTGGCAACGACTTTGAACGGATAGTCCTTTACGACTTTCGCGATCATCTGCTTGAAGCCTTCAACTTCGAATGCCGAAAGATGTTCATCCATGCCCGGAACGTCATAGCCGAGCGCCGCCGAAAAATCTTCTTCATTCCCAAGCATAACGTCGACATGCGGCGCGATGCGGCGATTGACTTCCTGCGCCCGCTTCTTGCCGCCAAGAGATTTCCAAAGCGACGCTCGATAATTCAGGTCATACGAGACAAATGTTCCGTGCCGCCTGGCGGCTTGCATGGCCTCCAGGGCGACTTCCGGAGTCGTCGCGGAAAGGGCGCAGAAGATTCCTCCAGTATGAAACCAACGCGCGCCCTGCCTTCCAAAAATTTGCTCCCAGTCGATATCGCCCGTCTTCAGTTGAGAGACCGCCGTGTGTCCGCGATCGTAACTCCCCAGCGCCGCGCGCACGCCGAAGCCGCGCTCGGTGAAATTCAGCCCGTTGCGCGCCGCGCGGCCAACGCCGTCGTGCTCGACCCAGCGCACCAAAGACTGGTCCACACCGCCTTGGTAAACGAGGTCCTGCAAGAGGCGCCCGACGGGATCATCGACGAACGCGGTGACGACGGCCGTGTCCAGGCCGAAGCAACGCTTCAGCCCGCGCGCGACGTTGTATTCTCCGCCGCCCTCGCATACTTCAAAGGAACGCGCTGTGGCGATGCGGCGGTCGCCTGGGTCGAGCCGCACCATAACCTCGCCTAAACTAACCAGGTCCCAGCGGCATTCTTTCTTTGGTCGGATCGTCAGGCCCATGAGCTCACCCCAGCCGCGCTCCTAATTGGAGAATTATCCGCAACGCTTTTCAGATTCACGTTTGTTTTCTCAATTGATTTTGGCCGGCTCCAGCCTGGGACTCAGAAGTTGAATCATGGCGAGCGCCACGAGATAAGCGGAACCGGCGATCACGAAGGGAATCATATAGCTCCCGGTCCATTGAAGCACGTGGCCAACCACCGACGCGATGAGCAGCCCGCCTATGGCGCCGGCCATTCCGCCAATCCCCGTTACCGAGCCGACGGCCTCCGCAGGAAACATATCGGAGGTCACCGTGTAGAGATTCGCGGAAAATCCCTGATGGCAGGCCGCCGCAAGACCGATGAGCAGCACGGCCGACCAGGTGCTTTCCACGCGATAGGCAAAGACTACCGGCGTGACGCCGATAGCGCAGATCAGCATGGCAATCTTGCGGGACGCGTTGATGGTTCGTCCACGCCGAATCAGGAAGGAAGAGATCCAGCCGCCGACAACGCTGCCAATGTCCGCGATTACATAGATGGCGATGAGCGGAGGTCCGATTCGCGTCAGCGAGAGGCCATGTTTTGTCTGGAAGAAACCAGGCATCCAGAAAAGATAAAACCACCACACCGGATCGATAAGGAATTTTCCAACTCCGAATGCCCAGGTCTGCCGAAGTGGAACCAGGCTGGCCCACTTGATGACTCGCACAGTTTCTTGTGGGTCGCTCCGGATGTAATCCAGTTCCGCCTTGGAGAGTCTTCGATGCTCCTCAGGCTTCTGATAGAACATTAACCAAAACAGGAGCCAGATAAAGCCAATCGCGCCGACGCCGAGGAATGCACCGCGCCAGCCCCACCGCAGGCTGATCCATGCCACAACGACCGGCGAGAGCATCGCTCCAACGTTAGTCCCGGCGTTAAAAATTCCGGTGGCGAGCGCGCGTTCCCTTTTCGGAAACCACTCGGCCACGGCCTTGATACTGGCTGGAAATACAGCGGCCTCGCCAAAACCCAGAGCGCAACGCGAGACCGCGAAACTCGCGAGGGAACTGCAGAAAGCAGTTCCCATGGAAGCCAAGCTCCAGAAAACCATGGCGAGAGCGTAACCCACCCGGGTGCCGAGCCGGTCTACGAGCCGGCCCATCACCAGCATGCCCACGGCGTAAGCAGCCTGAAAAAAAACGACGAGGTTGCCGTAGTCGATTTCATTCCAGCCCAGTTCGTGTTGCAGCGTTACCCGGAGCACGCCCAGGACGTTGCGGTCCATGTAGTTCTTTGTTGTGCCGAGCAGCAGGAGGCCGCAGATGACCCAGCGAAAGTATCCAAGACGAGAGGGAACGTTTGGCAATGCCGAATCACCAGTTGTCGCGGCCCCGGCTTGCGCCTGCGACGCCAAGATGCCCGATGTGGAAGTGGGCTGCGCTGGATCCATTAAGCAATCCTACCAACTGTGCATGGTGCCATCGAGTTTGCGATTGACGGGGAGATACGCCCGCCGATACGGATATTTGGACGCAAGCGCTTCATCGATATCCACGCCAAGGCCGGGAACGTCACCAGGATGCATCATACCGCCGGAAAAACTGTAGGAATGGGAAAAGACGCGTTCCGTCTCTTCGCTGTGGTGCATATACTCCTGAATTCCAAAATTATGGACGCTCAAATCGAAATGCAACGCGGCAGCCATGCACACGGGACTCATGTCCGTGGCGCCGTGGCACCCGGTCCGGACGTGATAGAGTTCCGCCATGCTGGCGATTTTTCGCAGGTGCGAAATTCCACCAGCGTGTACCACAGCGGTCCGAATGTAATCGATGAGTTGCTCCTGAATAAGTTGCTGGCAATCGTAGATCGAATTGAAAACCTCGCCAATCGCTATAGGCGTCGTGGTGTGTCGGCGGATGAGGCGCAAACTTTCCTGCAGCTCGGCCGGCACAGGATCTTCAAGCCAGAACAAATGAAAAGGTTCGAGACTCTTTCCGAGGCGTGCCGCTTCGATTGGCGTCAGCCGGTGGTGAACATCGTGCAGCAAGGGAAGGTCTTCCCCAAATTCTTTGCGCAGACGCTCGAATAACTGCGGAACGAAATTCATGTAGAGTTCGGAGCTCCAGGCGCTTTCCGGCGGCGCGTCTTTTTCGGCCGGCTCATAGTACATTTTGCCGCGGCCAACACCGTAGGTGCTTTGCAATCCAGGTATGCCGCTCTGCGCGCGAATCGCTTTATATCCGAGTTTGATGTACGCGGCGACTGCTTTGACTGTATCTTCGATGTCTTCTCCGCTGGCGTGGCCGTAAACAAGAACGCCATCGCGCGAAGCGCCTCCCAACAATTGGTAGACGGGCACATTCAGGGCCTTGCCCTTGATGTCCCAGAGCGCCATATCGACCGCGGAGATCGAGCACATCGTGACGGGACCGCGCCGCCAATACGCGCCCTTATAAAGGTATTGCCAGATGTCCTCGATTCGCCGGGCGTCGCGCCCGATCAGCAGCGGAAGCACATGGTCGGAGAGATAGCTCACGACGGCGAGTTCGCGGCCGTTTAGTGTGGCGTCCCCCAGGCCGTAAATGCCGTCTTCCGTCGTGATCTTCAGGGTTACGAAGTTGCGTCCCGGGCTGCAGACAATCACTTTGGCATCGGTAATTTTCATATTTGATATGGACCCTTTGTATCGTACCCAGAGAAATCGTGAAAGAAGATAATTTGCATTTCGCTGCCCCGAACTGACAACATTTTGTACGCGCGATGCTGACTAGTTCCACAATCACCTTTCCAACTTGAAGATTCTCTCCATCAACAGCCACTTCTCACCTGGCTTGGCATTCGAAAGCGGCTTCTGAAACCTCCACATCAGCTCTTCCCACTCTCGAACCCTTGGATTTTCTCGATCCGCTTTAGCTTTTTTCTCAAGAGAAAACTGTTCGTCCACTTCCATCACCATGAACATCCGCGTACCGAGCGAATAAATCTCCAAATCGACTATGCCCGCATCCTTGATGCTTTTCGTGATTTCCGGCCAGATTTTCTCGTGATACCGCTTATATTCGGCGATCAATTTCAGATCGTCCTTCAAATCCAGCGTGAGGTAATAGCGTCTCGTCATTTGGCCTCTGCGGCCGCTGCGGAATCAGGGGCGATCAAAGGAGGATTTGGTCTGTATCCCCACACCGCAAAATAAATTACATAGAGATAGCAAATCAGCGGCATGACGAAGGCTACCTGAATGTCACTCGCGTCTGAGATCCGCCCCATCGCCGCGGGAATCAGCGCTCCGCCAATGATGGACATAACCAGGAGCGACGAGCCCCGCTTGGTAAGGGCTCCGAGATTTTTCAAACTGAGCGCAAAAATCGTGGGAAACATGATGGAATTGAAATAGCCCACCAGCACGATCGCCAGGACAGCAACAAAGCCGGAAGAGACAATCCCGATCACCACGCAAAGCAGCGCCCCTAGGCCGAAGATGGAGAGCAGCCTGGGAGCCGGGATGCGCCTCATCATCCACGAACCGGAGAACCTGCCGATCATGAATCCTGTCTGATGCGCTACCAGGAACAGTGCCGCCATCTTCTCGGGCGAATTCGGAATCATGCGCGCGAGGAAGCTGGCCTGAGCTCCATGATTTCCCGTCAGGAATTGCGCCCCCCACCCTGCCATGTCTTCGAGTGTGTCCGGCATGGTGTGCTTCACGAAGCGAATGACGAAACTTCCCACTCCCACCTGCGCCCCTACATAAAAGAACTGAGCAACAACGCCTTTGATCAAATGCGAATGATTGAAGACACTGCTCTTCGGCGAATTGCCGCTTGGCTCATCCTTTTCATGCGGCTGGACTTCCGGGAGGTGAGCGAAGTAGATCAGGGCGGCAACCAGCAGAAAGATTCCGGTGATGACCAGATAGGGCACCTTCACCGTATTCGCTTCCGACGTTATGTAGGCCTGCACCTGTTGCGGACTCATGGCGGCTCTTTGCGCCGGCGTGTACTCGATTCCAGAAAGGATGAAGGCGGCGCCCAAGGTTGGTACGAGGGCGGCGCCTACGGCGTTGAACGACTGGGCAAAATTCAGCCGGCGTTCCGAGCTCTCGGCCGGACCAAGGACGGTCACATACGGATTGGCGCCCACTTCCAGAAAAGATTGGCCGGAAGACATGACAAATAAGGCCAGCAAGAAGAATCCATAGACTCTGGAGCTTGCCGCCGGAAGAAACAGCAAAGTCCCGGCAGCGCAGATGAGCAGCCCGACGAGGATACCTTTCTTGTATCCGATCTTTTCCATGAGCCGGCCGGCGGGAAACGCTGCCAGGAAATATCCGCCAAAGAACGCAACTTGAATAAAAGAAGACTGGAAATCGGTAAGATCAAACGCCTTCTTGAGATGCGGAATCAGAACGTCATTTAGGTTGACACCGATCGACCACAGAAAAAACAGACTTGTGACCAGCACGAACGGCAGAACGTATTTTTGTTCCGTCAGCGGCGCAGATTGCGACAATACAATCCCTCCGTTTTAGACGCAGCGGAGAATTAAGTCAAAACGCTCTCAAGGTGTATATCATCACGATGAACAATTCTCATAGCGGGTCTTTGCCGCGGGCACCACACCATCGTTCATTTTTGGTAGAGTTGCCTTCGTGCGTTTGAGCTCCCGAGCGGCGATGAGTATTGAGAGAAGGTAAATGGACATCCACCAACTCGAATTGTTTCTCGCTGTCATGGATTCCCCTAGCATGACCCGGGCTGCGGAAAAAATTCACCTTTCCCCTGGTGCCGTCAGTCTTCAGCTCCATAACTTGGCCGATGAGCTCCGCACGGAACTATTTGTGCGCCGTGGCAAGCGCCTGATTCCTACCCCCGCAGCTTTGCGTCTCGCCGAACACGCGAAACAGGTCGTCAAGATGATGGGCCACATCCAGCAGGAATTTGAGAACGACCTCTCCAAAGACGTCCGTCCCTTTCATTTCGCCACCGGTGTCACCACGCTCATCTACCAACTGGGCGGCCCCCTGCGTCAACTTCGCAAACGCTATCCCAACGCGGAAATCCGCGTGACCGTTGGCGTGACCGAGGAAATGGTTGCCGGTCTGCTCGACCGCCGCTTCGACCTGGCTCTCATTTCCCTTCCCGTAGCCGAAGACGATCTCAATATCATTCCATTGTTTGAAGAGGAGCTGCTTGTCGTCCGCCCTTCGGCAAACAAGGTCGGCAGCGGACATATCGGCTCTTTGCGCGCCTCCGACCTGAACAGCGCTCCCTTTTTGCTGTACCCGCGGCGAAGCAATGTGCGTCTTGTTATTGACCGTTTTTTTCAGGAGATCGGCGTGGCTCCTCACGTGGTCATGGAGGCCGATGACACCGAAGCCATCAAGCGCCTCGTGGAATCCGGTTTCGGCCATTCGATTCTTCCGGAACATGCGCTCAGGGGACGTTCGCACTTTTTTCAGAAGTTTCGCATTCACGGGCACACGCTCAAGAGAAGCCTGGCTCTCGCAACGGCGCGCACCGATTGTCCCCGCAGGCTGACGGAATCAATCGCCAGTTTCTTGGGTAGCGCTTTGCAACAGAGCCAATGATGGAAGGATTCGCAGCCCGAGCTCAACCGCCGCGGAGACCCGTCAAGTTTTCAAAATTCGAACGAAACAGCCGGTTCACGTCCCGCTGTATGTCCTTGCGGCTCACTCCTCGGCCATCTCTATGGAGCAGCTTGTAAGAGTTCGCAAGGATGGGGGCCATGATCCGTCGAGTGTTCCGCCACTTGTAGATGACCTGCTCCAAAACGCGTGCATCCGAATGTTGCGGAATAAAACTAGTACCCAGCAGCTCAATCCGTTCTCGCGTGATCTCCTCCACGATGGACGGGTTGTTCAGGAACCACCAGCATCCGAACGGCATCAGGTTGTTGAATTTGCGCGCGCAGACGCACAGTTCATGCTGGTTTTCGCGGCTCAGCACACTCACCAGAAACTTGTTCTCCGGAAAACTCCGGCATAAATTCTCCAGTGCGCGCAAATCCGCTTTACCTACTCCGTCTCCAGCCAGCCGCAACGCGGGGTTCACTTGCCGCCGTACCCCAATCATCAGCGACATTGGCAGGCCGAGTTCCCGGCAGGATGGCAGGACGGCCTCTCCCAGGATTTTGCTCGTGATACTTTCGTCGGGGTACCGGAATTCGTCCGTCAGCGACACGGCCATGTACAACGGCTGCATGCGCTTCTGCCAATCGGCAAGAAACCGGCGAGTCTCGGCGATGGACTTCCCGCTCGCCCTCTCGTCAACAGCGTAGCCCTGACTCGCCAATTGCTGCCAATGCTTCTGCCAGCCCCACAAGATCCGGTCGAGTCGCAGCACGGCGTGGAACTGCTCGTGTTTCTGTCCCCCGCTCATCCACACCTCTTCTTCCTCAGGATCCAGAGGATCATTGGTCATTACGACAGAGCTCACGCCCGAAATTTCCAAAACTCTCCGAATGTGCTTTTCGAGCGGCTGCGCCCTAAAAAACTCCCGGGCCTCTTCCAGCCCGCTCGCGTCGGTTGGCAAATCGAACGCATTCAGCACCGCGACAATTCCTCGGGTGGACTCGGAGATAGGGGCATTCTCGACGAACAGCGCGCTCCAGATCGCGTCGGCGCGTTCTCGCTTCGAGAGTACCCAATACTGTTCGGGCGTGATGTCCGAGGAACGGAAGAATTCCGCCTCCAGATAGTGGTACGTCAGGAGTTCATCGATTCCCCACAGTCCAATCTTTCCGAACGCGGGAGAAAACAGGTGGGTGTGAATGTCAATGAAGGGGGTCGACTCCAGCACCTCCTCCACGACGCCTTGGAACTGGTCTTCCGGCAGCAGCTCGGCAGACACCTCTTTGCCGTTCAGATCGGATGAATTGACGGAAGTCGTTCCCATACGCAGCCCTGCGCAATACAGTTCGGGTCCTTGCGCGTCCTTTCGTGGAGTCAGCCCAAGGGAACCCGAAACCGCGCTGGCATCCCGCCGGTTGACGCTCTTATCCGCAATGGACTCTGTGAATTAGAAGACAGGTAAGAGCGCAACAAAATATAGAAGCTGCTCCCCAAAGTGTCAAACCGAAAAAACTGCAATTAAGATTCAGCGGGACTTAACGAACGAACTTCTTGGCTTGCCTTTGCGTAGCACACCAGGGAATTCCGGCAAAAGTCCTGGCCTCCTGCCTCACCCGCGTCAAATCAGGAGCAATAAACGATTCCTTTAGTAACTTTCAATGCTGGAAGGGACCGTCTTGGCTTATGATTGCCTCGTTTGGAGGGATGCGAACCGCGGCGCTGGACGCCGCCCTGAGCCAGTCTCCAGAAGTCTCGACTGCCAGCGTAGTTTCACCAGCATCCCCGGAGGTTGTATGTCTTCAGCAAGAGCTTCCCGGCGGGACTTCCTGAAAATCACCGGTGCAGGCGTCGCCGGCACGGCCCTCAGTGTTTCGGCATCGAGTTACGCCCGAGTCGTGGGCGCGAATGATCGTGTGCGCGTAGCTATCTGCGGAGTGCGCGGTCGCGGCAAAGACCACATCCACGGATTCTCCCGCGTTCAGGGAGCGGACATTGCCGCTCTGTGCGACGTAGATGAAAGCGTGCTGAACCAGCGCCTCGGGGACGTGGAGAAGCTGGGAGTGCCAAAGCCAAAATCCTACGTCGACGTTCGTAAGCTCCTGGAAGACAAAGATATCGACGCCATCTCCATCGCCGCTCCTAATCACTGGCACTCGTTGATGGCCATCTGGGCCTGCCAGGCCGGAAAAGATGTGTATGTAGAAAAGCCGTGCTCGCATAACTGGTTTGAAGGAAGGCAACTGGTGCGCGCGGTAAAGAAGTACAACCGAATTTGCCAGCACGGCAGCCAGTCGCGATCGAACCCGGGAATGATAGAAGCCATTCAGCATCTGCATGAAGGCACGATCGGCGACGTGTACATGGCCCGCGCGCTTTGCTACAAGTGGCGGCCTTCGATCGGGCGCGCTGAGGTGGAGGCCGTTCCGTCCGGCGTTCATTATGACCTGTGGACCGGTCCCGCTCCTATGAAGCCCTTCACGCGGAATCGCTTTCACTACAACTGGCATTGGATCTGGGACACCGGCAACGGTGAAGTCGGCAACCAGGCCATCCACGAAATCGATATTGCGCGCTGGGGTTTGGGCGTTGGCTTCCCAGTATCTGTGTCGGCCATGGGTGGTCACTTTCTGTTCGATGACGATCAGGAGACGCCCAATACTCTGAACGCTACCTTCTGTTTCGATGCTCCGGCGGGCAAGCGCAAGATGATGGAACTCGAAGTCCGCCACTGGATCACCAATCACGAAGCGGAGATAGGCGCCGGCGCTTACGGGGCCAGCGGTGTTCCCGCGGCGGGACTCACCGCCGACGCGAGTAAAAAGCCTGCAAAGCAACAGCAGCAGTCCCTGGGGCCAAAAGATGCAAAGACGAACACCGTTGGCAACATTTTCTACGGATCAAAGGGTTATCTCGGCATCGATGGATACGATACCTACAAGACGTGGCTAACGGATGAGGCCGAACCCGGGCCACACGGCAAAGGTTCCGGCGATCATTACGCAAACTTCGTCGATTGTATCCGCAGCCGTCGCGCCCAGGATATTCATTCGCCGATTGAGGAAGCCCACATCTCGACGACGCTCGTGCACTTGGCCAATGCCTCGTATCGTCTGGGCCGTACGGTGCGCTTCGATCCTGCGCAGGAGCAGGTCATTGGCGATGAGGAAGCAAGCCGTCTCCTGCGCGGTAGCTACCGCGCGCCTTATGTTGTGCCGGAAGAGATTTGACCATCGCAGGAGGCCGCGGCTAACCATGCGCATTCTCATTGGCGGCGCAACCCTCGTTCTCGTTATTGTGGCCGTGTTTCTAACATCGTTCGTCTTCGCCGGCCCTCGTTCCTCCGACCGAATCTCCGTCACCATCAACGAACAAGCCCGCCGCGTGGACATTTCAATTGACGGCCAACCCTTCACCTCTTACATCTGGCCCACCACGCTCAAAAAGCCCGTCCTCTATCCGCTCCGGACGGCCAAAGGCACCATCGTCACTCGCGGCTTCCCACTCGAGCAGCGCCCCGGTGAACGCGTCGATCATCCCCATCACGCCGGCCTCTGGTTTAACTACGAAAATGTCAATGGCATCGATTTCTGGAATAATTCCGATGCCATCAAGCCGGAAAACGCGCCCAAGATGGGCGCCATCGTTCATCGCTCCATCGTCTCGTCAAGAAGCGGTCCAGAGCAGGGTGAGCTCGATGTCGAATCCGATTGGGTCACCTTCGACAAGAAAGTTTTGCTCCAGGAACACACCCACTTCGTCTTCCGCGGAGGGCCCGGCTTCCGCAGCGTGGACCGCATCACGACTCTTCGCGCTCTCGATACTAAAGTTGATTTCAAGGATGAGAAAGACGGCGTCTTGGGCCTTCGCGTCGTCCGCGCTCTCGAAATCCCTTCTGACAAACCCGAGGTCTACACGGACGCTAGTGGCCGCGCTACCACGGTCGCCAAGCTGGACAACGCCGGCGTCAACGGAACCTACCTCACTAGTGAAGGCAAGAAAGGCGATGCCGCCTGGGGCACGCGCGGCCGCTGGTGCAATCTCAGCGGTCTCGTCGGCGGCGAGCCCGTCACCATCTCCATGCTCGACCACTCCGCCAATCCCGGCTTCCCCACCTACTGGCATGCCCGCGGCTACGGCCTCTTCGCCGCCAACCCGCTCGGCCAGAAAATTTTCAGCAATGGCAAGGAAGAGCTGAATTTCTCACTAGCTCCCCATGCCAGCGCCACTTTTCGCTACCGCATTTTGATCTCTTCGGCGATTGCCACACCCGAAGCCACCGAAGCCGCCTACAAAGATTTCGTTGCTACCTATCACTAACCAGAGCCTAAAGCGAAGTTCTCATCTTGATGCGGCGAAGGTTTTTGTCGCGGCCGAAGGTCTCAAGGTGCACCCTTTGCGACACGCACATTTGGAAAAAGCCAAAATTCCGACTATCCTTCTTCTCTTAGTGAGCACTGATAGCGGATCACCGATAACTTTCCATGACCTTTCACATCGGCCTCATCGGCGGCGGCAACATCACGGAAACCCACGCCCGGGCCGCGCGCGCTATCCGCGGCGTCGAAATCTCCGCCATCCACGGAACCAATGCCGAAAAAATCGCCCGCCTCTGCCGCGAACACGGCGGCACTCCCTATCAAGACTCTGACGCCTTCCTCCAGCATCGCCCCATGGATCTCGTCATCATCGGCAGCCCTTCCGGCCTCCACGCCGCGCAAGGCATCGCCGCCGCCCGCCACGGCCTGCACGTCCTCACGGAAAAGCCCATTGAAATCACGACCGCGCGCGCCGACTCCCTCATCGAGGCCGCAAAACAATCCAAGGTTCAACTAGGCGTGATTTTCCAGGACCGCATGAAGCCGCACATTCGCCAGTTGAAGAGCTGGCTCGATCAAGGGCTCCTCGGCAGACCCATCATCGTCGACGCCCGCGTAAAGTGGTATCGCCCTCCCGAGTACTACTCCAATTCACGTTGGCGAGGCACCTTCGCGCTCGACGGCGGCGGCGCCCTAATCAATCAAGGTGTCCACACCGTCGACTTGCTCCTCTGGCTCCTCGGTGACGTCGTTCGTGTGCAAGCCCGTACCGGCACACTTCTTCACAAGATCGAAGCCGAAGACACCGCCGCCGCCATCCTCGAATTTTCCAGCGGGGCTCTCGGCATTCTCCACGCCACCACCGCCGCGTACCCCGGCTATCCCCGCCGCGTCGAAATTTCCGGCACCGAAGGCACCGTCATCCTCGAGCACGACCGTATCACCGCCGTCAATCTCCGCACCGGTCCTTCTGTCGCCAAATCTGCTCCGGCCGATGAAAACCAAAGCGCCTCTTCCGCCGCTGTCACGGACTTCCGCGGCCACCAGGCCGTCCTCGAAGATTTTCTCCAAGCCATCCAGCAGAATCGCGCCCCCGCCTGCGATGGCCTCGAAGGCCGCCGCAGCATCGCCCTCATCGAAGCCATCTACCGCGCTGCAAAAACCCCCGACCGTGTCGCCACGGTGTGACCCGTAAATTTCGCAACGATATGCCCATTTTCACAGAATTCGCTGGTTGGAGGAGGGTGCAACCGAGCCGTTCCTGAAGGATTACTTCAGGTTGGTTCGCATCTCGCTAGAAAAGGAGGGATCGCCCGGCACGATAGCGGAAGGGCCAGCTGAAGGTTCTTTTCGCTTTGAGCTTTCAACTCTCAATCAAAGATCCCGGCTCGGTCGGGATGGTCGACTGAATCTTCAATCCAGCGCCGGAACCGCGTTGCGCTCCTGCCGCCGCCGGTGCAGATAGTGCATGGCAATGTTCAGATAGAGGTTGCCGCACGGCGTTTCAATGCAAATCACCAGCG
>Ga0137409_10001996_pt1 | contig 21974 bp, 21 predicted proteins | sample CZODoug1_16funga_FD_122059 | JGI IMG/M metagenome (GOLD analysis project Ga0137409, IMG submission 122059) | Vadose zone soil fungal communities from Angelo Coast Range Reserve, California, USA - CZODoug1_16fungal (Hybrid Assembly) | ecosystem: Environmental > Terrestrial > Soil > Vadose zone... | reverse complement strand
TAGAGCAGGACATTCAAAGTTAATTAAGAGGCACGGCGTGTTTACTCGCGCGCTCTCGTTTCTGCTGCTCGGTTTCATTGTCTACGGGACTACCGTTGAAGCCGCGCACACACATGGAAGCCTCACCACGGCGAACAAAGCCATCGCTAGTTCCACTTTTTCGGATCCGGCAACAGAGACGAAAACAAACAACAATCTGCTGGGCTGCGGCGACTGTCTGATTTGCCAACTTCACCAGTCGTTCTCTGCCACCGTGATCTCGGCGCCACCAAGCCTCGTGCCAGCGGCGCTCAGCTCTCGCATCTACAACTTAACCGCAGGCTCGGTTTCCTCTGAAACAAACGCTCCGCGGCGCGGTCGAGCTCCTCCGTTTTCCCTCTAATCAAACCTACAAATATCGCGAACTGTCACTGGCTCTTTGTGTGGCAAGCGATCCATTGGTTGCCTGAATTCTCGGCGGCCGGAGCTTTAATGCCAGGGAAAATTAGAGAGGTAAATGAAATGACTCAGCAAAAGAGCATCTTTCATACGATTCGACTAGTCTGTCTGTTAGCACTCATATCGGCGCTGAGTTCGGCAGCTTTTGCGCAAGCGCTCAGCGCCGGCACTGTCGCTGGCGTAGTCCTTGATCCTAATAATGCGGCCGTGCCAAACGCTAACGTTACGATTGCAAATTCAGTGACCGGCTACACGCGCACCGTGACGAGCAACGCGGACGGGACGTTTCGCTTCGACAACGTGCCGCCGAACAATTATCAACTGAGTGTCGCGGCCGGCGGCTTTGAAACTGCGACACAAAACTTGAGCGTACGAACCTCCGTCCCCATCAGTCTAAAGGTCGCGCTTAGCGTCGGCGGAGCGGCCGAAACCGTTACCGTCACTGGCGGAGCAGCCGACGTCCTGGAAAATATTCCTTCGACGCATACCGACGTCGACCAAACACTAATCAGCCGGTTGCCGACAAGATCGCCGGGATCGGGATTGAGCGATGTAGTTACCATGGCCGCTCCGGGCGTCGTAGCTGATTCGAATGGATTTTTTCACCCGCTCGGGGATCATGCCCAGACATCGTATTCGATCGATAACCAGCCGATTTCAGACCAACAGAGCAAGGCGTTTTCAACGCAACTCCCGCCCAATGCAATCCAATCCATGGAGGTAATCACCGGCGCAACGCCCGCTGAGTATGGAGACAAAACCAGTCTCGTCGTGAACGCGATTACAAAGTCTGGCTTGGGACAAAAGAAACCGACCGGCAGCTTCAACACGACTTACGGGTCCTTTGGGACTGTGAGTCAGGATGCCTCGCTCGCCTACGGGAAGGCAAAAGTAGGAAACTTCATTACTTTCAATTATGATCGTTCGGGCCGCTTCCTCGATTCACCGGAATTCGTTCCCCTGCATGATCGCGGCACTTCCGGCACCATCTTCGACCGGATCGATTACACTCCAAACTCCAAAGACACGTTTCACCTGAACTTGTTTTTGGCTCGTAATAATTTTCAAACCCCGAACCAGTTTGATCAGCAAGCCGTCGGGCAGGACCAGCGTCAGCTTGTTCATAGCTTGAACATCGCGCCCGGCTACGTTCACATTTTCAGTCCCACTACGGTGCTGTCGATTAATCCGTATTATCGACTCGATAACGTGAAGTACTTCGGTAGCCCGAATCCGTTTTCGGATCAGCCAATCACTTTCAACGAGTCGCGGCGATTGAACAATGTCGGCGTGAAAGCCGATCTGTCTTATGTTAAGGGAAAGAACAACGCGAAGTTTGGCGCGCAGTTCTCGCACACGTTCTTGAACGAAGGGTTTGAATTCGGCATCACCGATCCGGACTTCAACGATCCGGCCAGCCCCGACTTTGTCCCCGGGCTCTTGCCGTTCGATCTGACTCGTGGCGGCAACCCGTTTCTTTTCCATGGACACACCGACATCAAGCAGGAAGCTCTGTATGCCCAGGACAATTTGACGCTCGGAAATGCAACGCTCTCAATGGGTCTCCGTTTCGATAACTACAACGGTCTTACGCATGACCAAATGTTGCAGCCCCGCCTGGGCATCTCTTATCTCTTCAAACGCACGAACACGATTCTGCGCGGATCTTACACGCGAAACTTCGAGACTCCCTACAACGAGAACCTAATTCTTTCGAGCGCAACCGGCGCCGGCGGTCTCGCTAATGGAATCCTCGGGGACACAAGCGATCAGCCGCTGCGACCAGGTCGACGGAGCCAGTTCAACCTTGGCTTTCAGCAGGCGCTCGGCAAGTATCTGATGATTGATGGCGACTACTTCAACAAGCGCACCAACAATGCTTACGATTTCAATGTCCTCTTCAATACGTCTGTGACGTTTCCAATTTCGTGGCAGAGATCGAAGCTTGATGGTGTTTCTCTGCGCGTCAATATGTCAAATTACAAAGGCTTGTCTGCGTTCATGGTTGCCGGACATACGCGGGCGCGCTTCTTCCCGCCGGAGTCTGGCGGTTTGTTTTTCAATTCTGATTTGCCGTCGGGCGTGTTCCGCATCGATCATGATCAGAACCTGGAACAAACAACCCAGGTCCAGTATCAGTTCGAACGCTGGAAGCGACTGGCTCCTTATCTTAATTTCACCTGGCGCTACGACAGCGGCGTCGTGGCAGGTTCGGTTCCTGACTTTGCTTCGGCGCTGGGTTTGACGGCAGACCAGCAAGCGCAGATTGGTCTTTTCTGCGATGGTCTATTCGCCACGCCCACCCAGCCAATCACAAGCTGCACGTCTTCGAATCGTGGCGCGCTGCGGGTGCGTATTCCGGCAGACGGCACGGAGAACGATGACAGCAATCCGCCTCGAATTGCGCCGCGTCACTTGTTTGATTTCAGCGCGGGAACGGACAACCTCTTCCGGACCGAGCATACAAAAGTCACTCTGCGATTTACTGTTCTTAACTTGACCAATAAAGTGGCACTCTATAATTTTCAGTCCACTTTCAGTGGCACGCACTTTGTGGCGCCGCGAAGTTATCAAGGCCAGATCGGCCTAACGTTCTGAGCCCTGGGACAAAACTCGCGGCCTAAGCGCTGAGGTGAAAGAAGAAAAGGAACTTGACCGCACGGGCGGGCGTATGGCCTTGAGGAAAGCGAAGCGACGCGGAGCTTGACGGCTAAACTCGTCAAGTTCCGCTTCCTTTCATTGACACTTTGGCCGGTCGATTTTAGAATACAGCCTGTTCTCGTCCCTTGTTTTGTCCTAACTTTGAGGGATCAGTTATGAGTTTAGTCAAGATCATCGTCATCACGATAATCGTGATTCTGAGCATACTGCTTTTCGGTCGCTTTTTCGTCTAAGCCGAACGGCTGAATGCTCCTGCCTGCCGCAACGCCACAAACAATTCTTGCTCCGCTAATTAAGGTATCTCTGCCTTCGTGCGCGCAAGCCTTATTCGGCGCTCTGTGCCTCCTGGTCACCATATTCGTACCAACTCAACTTCAGGCTCAGGAACCTCAGGGACAACAGCCAGGCGACGAGGTCATCAAAGTCAACACAGATCTCCTGGTCTACCCTATTCGGGTTCGAGATAAACGCGGACCAGGAGCGACGACACTGACTGAACGTGATCTCTTACTCAAGGACACCGACCGCATTACGGCCGGCCTATTTTTGTATCACGGCGCCGATCGCGTTGCCCTGGTCTTCGCCCTCGATCAATCCGGCAGCCTGCGGGAGATCATTTCAGAGCAACGCGAAGCGGCGCTGGCCCTGGCCGCGCGATTCGGCGACCGGTCACAGGTTGCCGTCATTCGTTTTGCGGAGAAGCCTTCGCTGGTCGTTCCTTTTGGCAGAGACACCTCCGCGGCGCGTGAAGCGTTCAGCTTCCCCGCGCGCGCCAATCAACACACAGCAATATTCGACGCTGCCGCTGCCGCAGTTAACGCCTTCGCTGGCTTACCCCAGGTTCGTTCGGAACGTCGCATCGTAGTTTTGATTAGTGATGGACTCGATAACGCGAGCACGATCAAGCCGGGCTCAGTAATTCAGTCGGCAATGCAAAACCATGTATCTTTTTATGTGATCCACTTGCCGCTGTTCGAGCCGCGCGCTGGGCGTCTGGCGGTGCGTTCACCTGCAAAGGGCTTTCGCGAACTTGCCGAAAAAACCGGTGGCAAATATTTTCTTGTCGGGGATTCGCGCACCGCGCTCGCGCCGCAGGCAAACAAATCAAACAACGATCCGACGCCAATCTTCCAGGCAATTGAAGACGACTTACGGAGCCAGTATCTGCTCGGTGTATATGCCGGCGAGGGCGCGCGGGATGGTCGCAATCATCGCTTCACGATCGAAGTCCCGACAGGAGTTGAATACCAAGTGGGCGGCTATCGATTTTCCCGGAGCCATGAGTTTTTTCACGTGATGCCACCCGAACCGGAGAAAGTTCTCAAGTGAAACTTCGTCGTCAATGACTTCGCGGCCTGGTGGTGTCCCTGGTTTGATTTAATCTCGGTGCGAGAAAACTGAGACTCGGAATCTACCGGCTTCCCAGCTGACTTGCGTCTGCCCGGCTGATTCGGTAAACAGTGTCTTTCAAATTCGAACTCATCAGCAATAAAGAACATGACTGAAAATGAGGAACTTGGCCTGCGCAAAATCCATCGCGCGCTCATCAGCGTTTCAGACAAAACGGGAATCGTCGACTTTGCACGCGAGCTAAAAAACTTTGGCGTCGAGATTATCAGCACCGGCGGCACGGCGAAAGCGCTGCGCGATGCCGGTATTGAAGTGCGCGAAGTTTCCGATGTCACCGGCTTTCCGGAAATGATGGACGGCCGCGTCAAGACTCTTCATCCGAAAATCCACGGCGGCTTGTTAGGCCTCCGCGACAATCCCGCTCATCATGCGGCGATGACAGAACATGGCATTGAACCAATCGACATGGTGGTTGTGAATCTCTATCCGTTCGAGAAGACCATCGAGCGCGAGAACGTCACCCTTGAAGAAGCCATCGAACAGATCGACATTGGCGGCCCGGCAATGATTCGTTCGGCGGCGAAGAATTTTGTACACGTGGCAGTCGTTACTTCCACACACACGTATAACCGAATCATTACCGAGCTGAATGAACACGCCGGCGCCCTAACAGGTTCGACTCGACAAAAACTTTCCGCAGACGCCTTCACGGCCACATTTATGTATGACGGTAATATTTCATGGTATCTGACGCGTGAGGCCTACGCTGATCAGCTCGCCCGCAGCATCGAGAACAGGGATCTCCCTCCCACTATCTCTCTGGGCTTCGACAAGGAGTTGGACTTGCGATACGGCGAGAATCCACATCAAAAGGCAGCTCTTTACATCGCCGAAGACAACGGCTTGGCCAACGCTGAACTTCTCTCCGGAAAGGAAATGTCATTCAACAACTATGTTGACGCTGACGCCGCCTGGATGTTGGTTTCCGACTTTGACGAACTCGCCTGCGCAATCATCAAACACACAAACCCGGCGGGTGTAGGCTTAGGTGGGGTCGGAAAAATCGCTTATCAGCGCGCACTTGAGACAGATCCGGTGTCAGCTTTTGGCGGGATCGTTGCTTTTAACCGCGAAGTTGATGCGCTAACAGCGAAGGCCGTAGTTGAAATCTTTACGGAGGTCATTGTCGCACCGGATTACTCGGCGGAAGCGCTTAAGATATTGAAAACCAAAAAGAATCTTCGCGTGCTGCGAGTGGTGCCAAACTTTGACGAACCCGTTCTGCAGTACCGACAAATTAGCGGTGGCGTCCTGGCGCAAACCCCAGATACTCATAGGATGACCGCAACCGATCTCAAAGTAGTTACAAAACGCCGGCCAACTGAGGCCGAGATTCGCGCGATGCTTTTCGCCTGGACGGTCTGCAAGCACACCAAGTCGAATGCGATTGTGTATGCGCGCGAGGGGCAAACGGTCGGAGTCGGCGCGGGTCAGATGTCGCGCGTAGATTCAGTGAAGCTTGGTGCAATGCGCGCGCAACTGCCGGTCAAAGGTTCGGTCCTCGCATCCGACGCCTTCTTCCCTTTTCGAGACGGCATTGACGAAGCAGCGAAGCATGGCATCACGGCCGTAATTCAGCCCGGCGGCTCGATGCGCGACGCCGAAGTGATCGCGGCAGCCGACGAACACAACATCGCGATGGTTTTTACAGGCATCCGTCATTTCAAACATTAGTGTAAAATGCCGCAGGATTTTCTCGGAACCTAGTACTACCTGCCTTTGGCGGGCCGATTGCCAAGTTGCACGGAGAAACTCTTGAGAACTGCAATTACTTTTCTGTTGCTGCTATTGCTGTTATGTGGAGCTGCATCCGGACAGCGGAAAAAGAAGAACGATCCCTGCGCCAATCCCCTCAGCCAATTCGAGATGAATCAGTGCGCCGGCAAGGCATTTCGCTCTGCCGACGCCACCATGAACCAGGTCTATCGCAAACTTGTCTCGACGCTCAATGAAGACGAGAAGGCGCAGTTGAAAGAAGCGCAGTTAGCTTGGCTCAAATACCGAGACACTAATTGCGAGTTCGTCGCGGATCAATACAAGGGAGGTTCCATTCGTCCTCTGATTGAAGCCACCTGTCTCGGTGACATGACTAAAAGCCGCACTACTGAACTCAAGGCTCAGATAAAGGAGAGAAATCTCTAGACCCACATATGCTAAAAGACAAATTGGGAATCATCTTCGGTGTGGCAAACAAACGCTCGATCGCCTGGGCGACGGCGCAAGCGCTGCACGAAGCAGGCGCGCGGCTGGCCTTCACTTATCAGGGCGATCGGCTCAAGGAAAATGTAGAAGAGCTGACCAGCGAAGCGATGCCGGGCTCGTTGTTGCTGCCGTGTGATGTCACGAAGCAGGAAGAAGTTGATGAAACTTTCAAACGCGTGGGCGCCGAGTTTGGCCGGCTCGACTTTCTCATTCACAGCATCGCGTATGCGCCTCGCGAAGCGCTGGGCGGCGAATATCTCGAGACCAGTCGCGAAGCGTTTCTCACCGCGCTCGAGATCAGCGCTTATTCGTTAGTTCAACTCGCGCGTGCGGCCATGCCTTTGATGACTGAAGGCGGCAGCATTGTTTGCATGAGTTACTATGGCGCGGAAAAGGTTGTGGCCGGTTACAACGTGATGGGCGTGGCGAAGGCGGCGCTGGAAGCGAGCACGCGTTACCTCGCCAATGATCTCGGGCCGCGCAACATTCGCGTCAACGCGATCAGCGCCGGGCCGATTCAGACGCTCTCGGCGCGTGGCGTCGCTGATTTCAGCTCGATGTTGAAGCACGCCGCCGAGTGCGCGCCGCTGCGCCGCAACGTCGAAGCTCGCGAAGTCGGGAACACCGCTCTTTTTCTGTGCAGCTCGATGGCGTCGGCAGTCACCGGCGAAGTTATCCACGTAGACTGCGGCTACAACATCATGGGAATATGAACTAGTTTCGCGTTTCGAGTTTCAAGTTTCGAGTTCAAGGCTGAGCCTGGGCTCCGAAACTTGCAATCCGAATTCGAAACTAGGAACCCGGAACTCGGAACTTAGCTATGGCCGACGAACAACCGCCTGACACGCACAAGCCCGGCACAACCCAGGATGAACAACTGCTCGAGAGTCCGGGGCCGGCTGAGTTTACGCATACCGACACGTGGCGCGTTTTTCGGATCATGGGCGAGTTCGTTGAAGGGTTCGACGAGCTCGCGACGCTCACGCGAGCAATTTCGATTTTCGGTTCCGCGCGCACTCGTTCCGACGACCCCGACTATCAGGCCGCGCAGGAGACGGCCGCGCTGTTGGCCCATGCCGGTTTTGCGGTGATTACCGGTGGCGGGCCAGGCATTATGGAAGCGGCTAACCGCGGCGCTTTTGAGGCCGGGGGACTGTCGATTGGCTGCAACATCGAGCTGCCCTTTGAACAGAAGTCCAACGAGTATTTAACCAAAGGCCTGAAGTTCAAATATTTTTTCGTCCGCAAGATGATGTTCGTGAAATACAGCCTGGGCTTCATCATTTTTCCCGGCGGCTTTGGCACGCTCGACGAACTTTTCGAAGCGCTCACGCTGATTCAAACCAAAAAGATTCGCGACTTTCCAGTAGTGCTTTTCGGATCCGCTTACTGGGAGGGATTGCTAAGTTGGATTCGCGAGTTCGCGCTGAAGGAAGGGAAAGTTACTGAACAGGATCTTAAGCTGTTACACGTCACCGACTCACCTGCGGAAGTGGTTCAGATTATCGTGAACAGTCAAAGCGCCTTGCGCCTTGAGAACAATAGCTTGCTCTCCGAGATTTCCGATGGGTATCGAGGCACTTGAAAGTCGTTAGAGGCTAACCTTCAATATCCGCATCCAGGCTCGTATGCAGCCAGTGCAGATAAGGGGCCGAGCCGGCGACTACAGGAACGGCAACAATCTCCGGCGTTTCGTAACTATGAATAGCTCGCACTTCCCTTTCCAAATCCGCAAATCTCGCCCTGGTAGTTTTTGCTATTAGTAAGACTTCACGCTGCCGCTCGATTCGGCCCTGCCAGCGATAGACTGACTCCATCTCCGGCAGGATCTGTGCGCAGGCGACCAGACGCTTTTCAATCAGCATCTCAGCCAACCGCGCTGCCTCCTCCGTGTTCGCGGCGGTCATGAAAACCACAATTGCGTCTGATGCGTCGCTTGCCATTAGCTAAAAGGACAGTGAAAAGTGAAGAGTGAAAAGTGAAGAGTGAAAAGCGAAGGGGATAAGAGACGAGTGAAAAACGACGATGGTCTGACTTTTCACTTTTCACTTGTCACTTTTCACTTGTCAGTTTTCACTTGTCACTTTTCACTTGTCACTTGTCACTTGTCACTCTTCTTCGTCGTCTTCCGGCACACCGCCGGTGAGTGGAGTCGTGTCTTCACCGAAGAAGGAAGCGTAGATTTCTTTAGCGCGATCGAGATCGCGCTCGTCAACAAATATGATGGCGCCCTCCGACGTGGCTGACAACAGCGGCGATAATTGGTCCGCCCCGCCTGACTTAATAACCGAGCGGATTCCGTTTTGAGTCAGGATGTCGTTGACCATTTCGGCTTCAGCGGGCGATCCAAGATGGTGTAACGGAACGAACTTCGCCTCGCTGCCATCGTGAGCTGTCGTCTCTGACGTTAGGCGTCGAACTAACTCTGAGCCGTCGTCAGGACATCGGGTGATGCCGGCTTCGTATTCAGATTCGCAAACAGGACAGAACATAGAATCTCCAGTGACAAGTGACAAGTGACAAGTGATAGGTGACAAGTGATAGGTGACAAGATAAGCGGTTCTGCTGGACTTGTCACTTGTCACTTTTCACTTGTCACTGCTTTTTCACCTGTCACCGCTTTTTCAAAAGGTATCTCTTCAAAGTGCGTCATTTGTTTGAAGGCCCGAAAGCGTTCATTGATCTCGTCGCGAGTCAGCTTCCGCACCCGCGCGGTACCGAATTCTTCCACGTTGAATGATGCCATTACGGATCCAAAAATCATTGCTCGCCTCATCGCGGCTTCGTCAATTTTTTCCTGGCTGGAAAGATAGCCCATGAAGCCGCCGGCAAACGTGTCGCCCGCGCCGGTGGGATCAAAAACCGACTCGAGCGGATACGCGGGGATTGCAAAGTAGCTGTCGCGGGTGAACAGCGCCGCGCCGTATTCGCCACGTTTGACGATCAAAGCCTTAGGTCCCCACGAGAGTATCGTGCGCGCCGCCTTGATGAGATTGGGTATCTCCGTCAACTGTCGCGCTTCCGCGTCGTTTATGATCACGACGTCGACGCCCTTGATCGTGCGTAACAGCGACTCACGCGCCGTTTCAATCCAAAGGTTCATTGTATCCAGGGCCACCAACTCGGCGTTCGGAATTTGTTCGCGCACGCCACGCTGAAGATCGGGTTGGATGTTGCCCAGGAAAACCAGCCGGGCGCTTTTCGACTGCTCCGAGAGTTTCGGCTGGAAGTCGGCGAAGACGTTTAAATGAGTATCGAGCGTATGCGCTACATTCAGATCGTAGTCGTAACGTCCAAACCACCGGAACGTCTTGCCTTCGGGAATGCGTTCGAGGTCGGAGGTGTCGATGCCGTGAGTATCAAAAACCTCTTGCTCCGCCTCACTAAAATCTCCGCCTACCACACCGACAATGCGAACATCGGTGTAGTAACTGGCGGAGATCGAGAAATGGGAGGCGGAGCCGCCCAGCATTTTTTCACACTTTCCGAACGGCGTTTCGACCGCGTCGAACGCTACAGAACCAACTACGAGTAGGGACATTGGTCTTTAGGTCTTTGGTTTTTGGACTTGGGTCTTGGGTCTTTGATCTGAGATCTCAAATTTCAAATTCAGCTCACTGCCCACTGCTCACTGCTCACTGCTCACTGCTCACTGCTCACGGCTTGCCGCTCACGGCTTGCCGCTTTCCGCCTTGATCGGACCGCCCAGTTCTTGCAAGACAGTCTCCGCTTGTTTGTAAAAGGCGCTATTCGGATAGCCGGCAACCAGCCGCGAAAGATAGACGCGCGCGTCCAGCCGAAGTTGTTCCGGTGTCTTTTCCTTCGTCTTTTGTTTGCCGCGGTTCTCCGCTAGTCGCAGGCTGCTCTGACCCGCAATGAAAAGCACTTCGTCCATCTTCGCAAAATTAGGATTACCGGCGTCGATCTCCTCGCAGCGTTTGATCGCGGCAACGTAAGCCTTCTTCAACTTAAAGTAATGACGCGCGACTTCGAGGTTGTGCAAAGAATCCTTTTCCAGATCCGCATCGCGAATTGTGGACGGATCGGGGCCAGTCTTCGCTTTACCCTGACCATACGAAGCCGACGCGAAAACAAACAACGCGGTTACGAACACGACGAGCGTGACAAAACTTTTCTTCATAAATCTACCTTTCAGCCTGGGCAAACAAACTTGCCGCGCAACAATCCAACCCGAACCTTCATTCAAGTAGTTCAGAGTTCAAACTTTAGTTTGCGCTTTGGAAACCCGGCAAGCTGAAGCTTGAACTCTGAACTATTTGAGTCCTCTCAAACTTGGATGCCAAATTCCTTAACCGAGCGCATATTTCCCCACTATAGCGTCAAGTTTCTTCCGCGTCTCTTCCGGCCACAAATGCGGCGCAGTGAAGATCGCGTTCTTCAGGGCCGAGGCGCATTTGCATTTTCGCTCCTGCTTGCCGAGGCGTCCCACTGCTTCCTTCATGATGAGCTGCGCATTCCGGACGTTCTTGTTTAGGTACTGAATTACCGTATCAGTCGTCACTGCATCATGGCCCGGATGCCAACAATCGTAGTCGGTAACCAGCGCGAGCGTGGCGTAACAGATTTCGGCTTCGCGCGCGAGCTTGGCCTCCTGCAAGTTGGTCATGCCGATGACGCTCATGCCCCAGCTTCGGTAAACTTCCGATTCTGCTTTGGTCGAAAACGCCGGCCCTTCCATGCAGAGATAAGTTCCACCGCGATGGGTCTTAACGTCGGTCACCCGGCACGACTCTTCAAGCACGTCTCCCAATTCCTCACAAACCGGATGCGCAAAGGTCACATGCGCCACGATCCCTTCACCGAAAAAAGTTGACTCGCGCGCGCGTGCTCGCGTCCGGTCAAAGAATTGATCGGGAATAACCATGTCGAGCGGCGCATACTCTTCCTGCAGCGAACCGACTGCGGAGGCTGAAAGGATTCGCTCCACACCCAGCAACTTCATCGCATAAATGTTTGCCCGGAAGGGGACCTCGGTCGGCGTCAGGCGATGTCCGCGCCCGTGCCGCGGCAGAAACGCGACCCGATTGTTTTCGAGCGTGCCGACGATGAAAGCGTCTGACGGAGAACCAAACGGAGTCTCAACCGCGATCTCCTCAACGTTCTGAAGCTCCGGCATCTGGTAAAGCCCGCTGCCGCCAATAATTCCGATTTTTGCTGTGGTCATCTTTCAGTTGGTAGGGGCAGGGCTCGTCCCGCCCGCGTTTTGCCCAAATTAACGAGCGGGCGGGGACAAGCCCTGCCCCTACATTCCAACCGCTCGAAGCTTTCCATTTTCCTCAACGACTCGGCACAGCGGCTCGTCCGGATCGTGATAGAACAAGCAGGCCCAGCCTTCGCGCGCGGCTTGCGGTAAGAGCTTCTTCTTCATTTCGAGCGTCTCTGCCGGATAAAGGTCGTAGCCCATGATCCAGGCAAACGGAACGTGTGCGCGCATGGGCACAAGATCGGCAAAGCCAAACAGCGTCTGTCCTGCGCGGTTAAGTCGCCAGCACTGCATCGATCGATTATGGCCCGCGTATGTTTCCATGCGCAGCCCTGGCACAACTTCGTAATCCGCTTCCTTCAATTCCAGTTGGCCGCTCCGGAGCAGCGGTCGCCAGTTGTCCGGCAGATAACTCGCGCGGTCTCTCTCGCTGGGTGCTTCTGCGTGTTCTACTTCGCTTTTGGAAACAAAGTAACGGGCATTGGGAAACACCGGCACCGCCTGACCGTCTGCGCTTAGAGTTGTGTTTCCGCCGGCATGATCGAAGTGGAGATGAGTATTGATAACGATGCTGATGCTATCCGGCTCAACGCCAACTGCGCGCAACGACGCGGCCAGCGTTCGCTCGCGCGTAATGCCAAACATCTCGACGTGTTTCCGAGACCACTTCTCGCCGATTCCGGTTTCGATCAATATACGCTGGCGACCCGTGTCGATGAACACACAATTCATGTTCATACGGATCCGGTTCTGGGCATCAGGTGGACAAACCCGCGACCAAAGATTGCGCGGGACGACACCAAACATCGCGCCTCCGTCGAGGCGAAACTCCGTGTCGGGAACAACCTCCACGCGGTAGTCACCAAACTGCATTGCATTTAGCAGCGCGCCGTCTCACTTCTTACGCGGCTTAGCTTCGCTCTTCTTCGGCGCGTGCGGATTCTCTACCGGCTCAACTGGCTGCGCCGCGCCGGATTGTTCCGGGCCCGGTGCGAATCCAGGCGGCAGGCCTTGCTGCGGCGGCTGCTCCGGCATCTTCACCTGAAAGTTTTCGGCGACGGTTACATGGGAACGGCTCACGATGTCGTCCAATACCTTTTTCTGTTTTTCCTGCTCCACAGCCGCGCGGGCCTTATCGCGCCCGCTCTTTGGTGGCGCAAAGGGATTGTCGCCCTCGCCGCCACTCTCTCCGATCAGGATGTGCCGCGCATGGACTTTCTCTTCAGTCTTCCCATCCTTGGTTTCCGTCTTGCGCTCATCGAGTTTGATAATGTGATAGCCAAACTTCGATTCCACCAAATCGCTAATCTCTCCGGGCTTCAAGGCAAACGCAGCTTGTTCAAACTCCGGCACCATCTGACCTTTGCCAAACCAGCCTAAGTCGCCGCCCTTCTCTTTGCTGCCGGGATCAGTAGAAAACTCTTTCGCCAGTTTTGAAAAATCCTCGCCGGCGCGCGCTCGTTTCAAAACTTCCTCTGCTTTAGCGCGATTCTGTTTGACGTCCAGTTCCGGATGTTGTTTGAGATAAGCATCGATCTCCGCGTCGGTGGCAGTCAGCTTATCTTTCAGCTGTTCCTGCGCGTAGGTTTGCGCCAGCACTCGCGCCTGTTCAAGCTTCGCCTGCAAATCGACACTGCGCGTCTTATCGGTGCCGGCTGCAATCGCCCGCTGTTCCGCAATCAGCACCTGTCCCAGTTGCCGCCTAAACTGCTTCATTTGTTCCTCAGGAATTTGAGCGGCCATCTGCGGGTTTTTGGCTTTGGCATCGTTGATGATCTGATCAAACCTTGCCTGGTTAACAGGCTGTTTGAAAAACTCTTCAACTTCCTGATCGGAAATATTAGCGCCGGCGGCGGCAGGTCCCTGCGATTTAAAATAATTTTGGGCGATGATAAACGACCTGGCGAGGTCGAGTTGTAGTTTGACGTCTGGCCGGTTGGCAATGCCCTTGAGGCGCGCCTCTTCGGCGACCGCCAGCAGTTTGTGCAGATCGTCTGCAAAGTCTTTTCGTGCCGCCGGGTCAGACGCGAGCCGCGCGCGCACGCCGGGCGACTGGTCCTCCGCGATCAGCGCCATGTCTTCCGCTGAGAGGTTGAGCACTTCCGAGCGCCTCGCTTTCACCTGCCAGACGATTAGTCCGACCGCAAAAACTACGGCTACCGCGGCCGCAATCCAAGCTTTAGTAGTTGAATTCAAAATAATTATCCTTTCTAAAAAACAAATCTAATCTTGCTGTACTAACTCGAGCAGTACACCGTTAGCCGACGAGGGATGAACAAATGCGACCAGACAACCACGCGCGCCCAGCCGTGGAGTTTCATCAATTAACCGAGTCCCCTTCTCCTTTAATTGCGCCAGCGCCGCTCGAATATCAGGAACCCTCACTGCGACGTGATGAATTCCCGGGCCGCGCTTCTCCAAAAATTTTCCCACCGGCGAATTCTCGCTCAACGGCTCGAGCAGTTCGATATGCGTTTCGCCAATAGGCAGCATTGCCACCTTGACACCCTGCTCGGCAACCTCGCCCGTGAAATCTATCTTCAACCCCATCGCGTCCCGCCAAAGCGCGAGGGCTTCGTCGAGTTGGCGCGTGGCAATACCAATGTGATCAAGCTTCATAAATCAAATTCTGTCTGGAGTCTGGAATCTACAGACTGTAGTCCGCTCTCGTTTTTTCGACTCCAGACTCTAGACTCCAGACTCCAGACTTAAGAGCTCTTCTACCGCAGAATAAGGGTCTCTTTGCCTGCTGGCAACTTCGCCGGCCAATCGGTCAAGCTTCTCGGATGCAGAATCCGACTCCAGAGTTTGCGTCACGAGGCGCTCGCGCAGCAACTCGAGGATGCGCCAGCGCGCGATCGCCCGGCGCCGGCCGTCTCCCGATTTAGTCTGCAAATGGAAGTCACGATAACTCTCGATCGCCGCCGCTAATTCCGGAATCCCTTGGCTTTCAGTGGCTACAGTCTTGACGATCGGAGGATCCCAGGCATCTTCTCGCGCCGCCAGCGACAGCAGCGCCTCCAGCTCTTTTTCGGTGGTGTTAACACCTTCGCGATCGGCTTTATTGATGACGAAGATGTCGCCAATTTCCATGATCCCGGCCTTAATTGCCTGGATGTCGTCGCCCATTCCCGGAACCAGCACGACTACCGAAATGTCCGCGGCCTTCACCACTTCGACCTCGTCCTGACCAACCCCCACGGTCTCAATAATTATTCGGCCATAGCCAGCCGCGTCGAGTATGGAGACCGCATCGACCGTGGTGCGCGCCAGTCCGCCCAGGTTTCCGCGAGTGGCCATTGAGCGAATGAAGACGCCGCTATCGAGGCCGAGGGTCTGCATACGAATCCGATCACCCAGAATCGCGCCACCGGAAAACGGGCTCGAAGGGTCGACTGCAACAATCCCTACGCGTTCCCCCTGCTGCCGGTAAAGCAAAGCAAGTTTGTCCACCAACGACGACTTTCCCGCGCCGGGTGCGCCGGTAATTCCGATTACTACGCCACGGCCCGTCAAGGGAAATATTTGCTTCATGAGCTGCGACGCATCTTTAGAAACATCTTCCACTTTGGAAATCGCACGCGCTACTGCGCGCGGCTCACCTGCCGCGATACGATCGACCAGGGACGTGTTGTTATTTGCGGAATCCACTTACTAAACAGTCTGTTGGAGGATCTCACGGGCGATGATGATTCGCTGGATCTCGGAAGTTCCTTCGCCGATCGTGCAAAGCTTCGAATCGCGCCAATATTTTTCCGGCGGATAATCCTTCGTGTAACCATAGCCGCCGTGAATCTGAATCGCTTCCTCGCAAACGTTTACGCTTATTTCAGAAGCAAACAGTTTCGCCATCGATGATTCTTTCGTAGTCTTCCGGCCCTGGTCCTTCAGCCACGCTGCTCGATACATCAGCAATCGCGCCGCGTCTATTTGCGTCGCCATGTTTGCCAGCTTGAATTGAATCGCCTGAAACTCCGAAATCGGTTTGCCAAACTGCTGGCGCTCTTTCGAATACCGCAACGCCGACTCGTATGCGCCCTGGGCGATGCCAACCGCCAACGCGGCGATCGAGATTCGTCCGCCATCGAGAATCTCCATGGCGTTTACAAAACCCTGTCCTTCTTCACCCAGCCGATTTTCATCCGGCACGTAGCAGTCTTCGAACACGACGCTCGCGGTTTCAGAGGCACGCAAGCCAAGCTTGTTTTCCTTCTTCGAGGGCGAGAAGCCGGGCATTCCCTTTTCAAAAATAAACGCCGTAATCCCTTTGCTTCGCTTCGAGCGATCCGTCACAGCAACTGCCACGCAGGTGTCGGCATGAATCGCATGCGTAATGAAATTCTTGGAGCCATTCACTACCCAGCCGCCATTTTTCCTGACGGCCGTCGAGCGTGTTCCCGAGGCGTCGGAGCCCGCGCTTGGTTCCGTCAAGCCCCAGGCGCCCAGATGCTTGCCGCTGGCAAGCGGTACGAGATACTTCTGTTTCTGCGCTTCCGATCCATATTGATAAATATGATTCGAGCAAAGCGAATTGTGTGCAGCAACCGAAATGCCGACCGAGCCATCAACCCGCGAGAGCTCCTCGATGATCGTGGCATACTCAACATAACCCATGCCGGCGCCACCATACTCTTCGGGAAAAAGAACGCCGGTCAATCCGAGATCGGCAAGTTTTGGCTGGAGTTCAATCGGAAAGTGCTGCGCCTCGTCCCACTCCATCACGTGCGGCGTTATCTCTGCTTCGGCAAACTCGCGCACGCTCACTTTGATCTGTTTCTGTTCTTCAGTTAATTCAAATTCCATTCGCTTCCTTGCAAACCGAATCGCGAGTCGATGAAACAAACGCATCCCCGCCTGTCAAATTTGACAGGCTAACAGCGCCTGTCCACGGCAATTAATCGTCGGAATGCGGTAAAAGTTATTCTACCTCATCGGCGCGAGGAACCGTGACTGGCCGCGTGAGACTTTGGCGCCGGCCTGGTTGCAGTTCGCCGTTGTTTTTGCGTGAGCAACTTGACCTCTTCGGTTGTGAGCCGGCGCCATTGCTTCGGCTTCAATTGATCGTCGCGCAAGGATCCAATGCGCGAACGTCGCAACTTGATTACCGAGTGTCCGATGAGATCAAACATCCGCCGGATCTGTTGGTTCTTTCCCTCGTGAAGCAGAATCTCGAACCAGGTGTTGGTTTCCGTTTCACCCAGTCTCCTGATCTTCGCCGGGGCCGTGCGCGTGCCGTCTTCAAGTGTGACCCCGCGCCTTAGCCGTTCAATCGCTTGTTCGTTAGGAACGCCTTTAACTTTTGCTTCATAAACTTTTTCGACTTTGTTGCGAGCGGACGTGATGAAATTCGTGAAGTCGCCGTCATTGCTCAACAACAAGAGGCCCTCAGTGTTGAAGTCGAGCCGGCCAACCGGATAAAGCCTGCCGAGCGATGCGGGCAAAAGTTCCAGAACCGTAGGGCGACCTTCAGGATCGCTAACACTCGAAAGATACCCACGCGGCTTGTTGAGTAACACGTAAACTTTTTCGCGCCGTTCGAGCGAGGTGTTGATGAGCTTGCCGCGAACTTTTATGTGATCGGTTTCCGGATCGGCTTTCGTTCCGAGCGCGGTGATCACCTTGCCGTTGACTGTAACTTCGCCGGCAGTAATTAACTGCTCGGCGTGACGCCGCGAAGCGATGCCGGCCGCCGCGATTAGTTTTTGTAGACGCTCTTGCATAAAAACAGTCAGTTGTCAGTGGCCGGTTGTCCGTGGTTTGGCTTGCGCCGCAATCGCTCTCACTGACAAGCGTTAGCTTCCCCCCGCGAGGTCCCGAAAATCTTCCATGCTCGGCAGCTCAGTCAGGTCCTTCAAGCCGAATTGCATCAGGAAGTCTTTCGACGTTCCGTACATCATCGGCCGCCCCACAGTTTCCTTGCGTCCCTTCGCGACGATCAGTTTCTTGTCGAGCAGGGTCTTGATTGCGGAGGGCGACTGCACGCCGCGTATCTCAAGAATCTCCGGCACCGTGACCGGTTGCTTGTAGGCAATCACGGCGAGGGTTTCCAGCGAAGCGATCGAAAGCTTTGCGCTCGGCCGCGACTTCAAGTAGGCGCGCACGTGCTCGTGGTATTCCGGCCGCGTTGCAAATTGCCAACCGCCGGCCACTTCGCGTAACTGCAAACCGCCATTGCGTCCGTTGAATTCGTTTGCCAGCTCCACCACCGCTGCTTCGACCACTTCGCGATCTTCACGCAGCACTTCCGCCATTGTTTTCACACTCAGCGGCTCCTCCGAAACGAAGATCAGCGCTTCAATAATCGCGATGCGCTCGGCTGCATTTTGAACTACGTAAGGTCCAGCCTCCTCAGACGCTTCGCTTTCGGTAGCCGGCGATTCCGCCGCTACCATGGCTTCGAGCTCGCGGCTTGCTTCTTCGTTAAGCGCAGCCTCATCGAGGGCCACATCAGATTTATTGTCTACACTTTCGTCATTCATGTTCGTTATCGACTAGCTTGCAACTTTAGCGAAGATATCGCCAAACGTTTGTTCCTGAATTAACCTTATCTCAGTCGTGCGGACCAGCTCCAAGACGGATAGAAACGCAACCACCAACTCGCGGCGCGAGCGGGCGCGTTCAAAGAAAATGCGCAGATTGAGCTCACCCGCGGACATCACCATGTTTCTCAGCCGCTCGAGCATCTCGGCCATCGAAATCTCTTCCCGCTCGATCTCCAGCAGCACTTCTTCTTTGTGCCGCGCCAGAATTTCCTGAAAAACTTTCAACAGGTCAAACAACCCAACTGCAACTTCCGGATTGTTTTTGTCAGTTTCGATTTCCGCTCGTTTGAAAACCGCGCGCTCAACTGTGGCGCGGGACCAAAGCATCTGGGCCGCGGCCTTGTATTTCTGGTATTCCAGCAGTTGATCGACTAGCTCCTTGCGCGGATCTTCTTCCTCTTCAGCAGCGGCGAAGGGGTCGCGCGGCAGCAGCATCCGGGTCTTGAGCTCGATCAGGGTTGCGGCCATTACCAGGAAATCACCGGCTACGGCGATGTCTAGTTCCTGCATTAACTGCAAGTAACGAAGATACTCGTCGGCGATGCGCGCCACCGGAATGTCGTAGATGTTTACCTGCTCCTGACGGATCAGGTGAAGCAGGAGATCGAGTGGACCATCAAACTCGCCCATCACAATCTTTAGATCGTCAGTCGTATGATCAGAGACTATCTCCGGCGCTGAGCCAGTGACGTCGATCGAACCGGTCGCTTGCTCCGCCGCCGCTACTGTTGCTTCGGTCGGTCGGTTTTCCGTCACCGGTTGGGCCGCGGTCCCTTCTCCTTTGGTCTCGTCCATCTAAATCCTCACCTGAATCCTGCAGTTTGACTGGCAGAAGCCCGACCGTAAGGAAGGGCCTACTTGGTCAATGAGCCCTCTTGGTCAATGAGCCCTCCCTTATGGTCGGGCTTCCGCCACGGACAAACTAAAGTTTGCCGGACACTCCGGAAATTCCCATTAGCTCTTTGACCTTTTGCAGCGTCACGCCGGCAATTCCTCGGGCTTTGGCAGCGCCCTGCTCGAGTATGGCGGTCAACTCGTCATCGTCGATTGCGCGCACGCGCTGCTGTAGCGGCTCCAGAAACTCGATCGTAGCGTCAGCTAGTTCCTGCTTCAGTTGAGCGTAACCCTTAGCAGCAAAGTGATCCTCGATCTGCTCCGGTGTTTGGCCAGTCAACAATTGAAAGATCGTCAGCAGGTTCGTAATTGCCGGCCGCGCTGGATCGAATTTTATTGCCGTTCCCGAATCCGTAACCGCTCGCTTGAATTTGCGCTGGATGCTGTCGGCGTCGTCAAGCAAACGCACGCAGCCGTTCGGATCATCGTCTGACTTCGACATCTTGCTGGCCGGATCAGACAACGACATGATGCGCGCGCCCACTTTCGGAATAAAAGGTTCGGGAACGCGAAACGTTTCGCCATAGTCGCGATTGAATCGTACGGCCAAATCGCGCGTCAGTTCAAGGTGCTGTTTTTGATCCTCGCCGACGGGAACAAGATCCGTTTGGTAAAGCAGAATGTCCGCCGCCATCAGCACCGGGTAATCAAACACTCCCACGCCGACATTCTCGCGCTGCTTGCGCGCCTTGTCCTTGAATTGGGTCATCCGCTCCAGCTCCGACATGCGCGCGATGCAATTGAGTATCCAGGTCAGCTCCGCGTGCGCCGCTACGTCTGACTGAATAAAGATCGTCGAAACGTTTGGATCAATGCCGACGGCAAGATAGACGCGGGCAAGTTCTCGGGTTTGCTCAGCAAGTAGTTTCGGATCCTGCGGCGCAGTGATCGCGTGAAGGTTCACTATGCAAAAGAGACTTTCGTATTCGTGTTGCAGTGCCACCCAGTTGCGCAAAGCGCCCAGGTAGTTTCCGAGATGCACGTTGCCGGTCGGCTGCACGCCGCTAAAAATTCTTTTCATTTACTAGGAAACACCGAGAAAGATAAGCGCTCGCGCAAGCGGCATTACAATTCTAAAAATGGGATTAAGTAGGCCAGCGAACACGGCCACAAACAAGAGGATTGGGCCAAAACGCTCGAGCGCGTCAAGGCCGGACTCGAAACTCGGGGGAAGAATACTGGCTAAGATCTTACTGCCATCAAGCGGAGGTATAGGGATCAGATTAAAAACCCCCAGCGCAACATTCAACGTGAAAAACACCTTCAGCAACTGAACTGCTCCAACCGCAATCATGGAATCCGTGTTTGCCGGCACGAGATTCTCTGTGATCAGGCCAGTTGAATAAAGCACTCTAATCACGATTCCCGCCACTATGGCGATAATAAAATTGCAAATGATACCGGCTGCCGAAACCCAAAAATTTGCCACTCTCTTGTTTCTCCACTTCAGGGGATTTACCGGAGTTGGCTTGGCCCAGCCAATCAATGGGGCTCCCGTAAAAAACATGATCGCTGGAAAGAGTAGAGTGCCGATTGGATCAACGTGTACAGCAGGATTCAGACTAATGCGTCCCTGCAATCGAGCTAGGTCATCCCCAAATCTATTTGACATCCAGGCATGCGCCGACTCATGCACTGATAAAGAGAAAACCAGCGCTACCATGAAGAGAATGAATTGTGCAACGGCGTTGCTGTCGATGTTGCCCATTCTAGTCAACTATCTGAAGGAATGACACGAGTTGTTCACACTAACATGGCCCTTAAAACGTGTCAAAAAACACTCCAATCCAGACTGATGTAGTTTAGAGTACAAACTTTAGTTTGCGTCGCGGGACCGCAGCCTAAAGGCTGGACTCTAAACTTTCGACTTCAGACTCCAGACTCCAGACTGTACACCGCGTCAGTCGAGGCTAGCGCCAGTTCGCCGGTCGAACTAAACGCGAGCCCGACAAGATTCATTCCCGCCACAAACATTTCCGCGTCTTTGCCGTCAGGAGAAATGCGCACGATGCCTCGCCGGCCGCGCAGCGACGCGGCCACATAAAGATTCCCGGCGTCGTCAAATGCGAGTCCCTGCGGCCGCCCCAGACCTTTATAGAACACGCCAACCTCGCCATCGGCATCAATGCGCACGACGGAATCAAAACTGGCCACCGTGGGTCCGGTTACATACAGCGCTGCGTCTGGGCCAAAGGCGAGATGATAAGCCGAGACGGAAGGCTCGACTTGTGCCCATGCGATTTCTTCGCCAATGCCGTTCACTTTGTAAATCGTGCCGGTGCGATCCCCGACATACATGGTGTCTTCATGGTCAAAGGCAATGCCGGTGGCGATCCCGAGATTTCGCGCGAAGGGCACTGCTTCCTTGAACGGCGTAATGCGATAGACGTTCCCGTCCATGCGACTGCTGACAAACATCTGCCCGGTGCTGTCGAAGGCAATGCCGGTGGGATTGGTGATGTCGCCCGAAAACTCCGTCACCTCACCGCTAAGATCGATGCGGAAAAGCGTCACAGGCAGTTGTTCACCACGCGAGCCCGAGCGAGTTACAAAGAGCGAGCCATCATCTGGATCGAAAGCCGGATTAGCGACGGGATGAAGAT
>Ga0137409_10001995_pt1 | contig 21974 bp, 20 predicted proteins | sample CZODoug1_16funga_FD_122059 | JGI IMG/M metagenome (GOLD analysis project Ga0137409, IMG submission 122059) | Vadose zone soil fungal communities from Angelo Coast Range Reserve, California, USA - CZODoug1_16fungal (Hybrid Assembly) | ecosystem: Environmental > Terrestrial > Soil > Vadose zone... | reverse complement strand
AAAGGGACAGGTAGAACTCTCAAACCGCAGCTCTGCCGGCAATCCATACAAGGTGAGTCCATTTGCCCGAAACCGGGCGTGCCCATTACGAGAAGTCCTGCACGCATCGCATAGAGCTACCCTGCTACCTTCGCCGCGAGTACATCGACCTGTTCGATCTGCGGAGGTTTAGCAAGGAGATCTGCGGCATTGGCCATCAAAGCAGCGGCAATCGGACCTGCGAGATGGGCTTTGCGGCCAGCGTCGTCTGCAAACGCGTCAAAAATTCCAAACGTCGACGGCCCTAGGCGCAAGGCGAACCAAACGGGAGTTGTAGTTTCCTGATTCGCGAGCGGCAATGCGTTCTCCAGGAACTTTGCGACGGCGTTTTCTTTCCCGGCTTTGGCTTCCAAACGTAGGAACAATGCGACTGTAACCATCGGGTTTCTCCTTAACTCGATCCATCCCGCGAGCAGCCAAGATAGCTCTCACGCAGACATTAGGCCATTGGCAAGATCGCCAAATTTGATATTATATTTGCCATGAGGATTTACGTGTTGGCGCTGGATGGGGTTTTTGATACGGGCTTGGCGACCGTGCTTGACGCCTTTGAGACCGCGAACGAACTCGCGGAAATGTCTGGTCTGGCTTCGCCGCGCTTCGACGTGGCTATTGTCGGAGTGCGCAAGGCGGTCAAAACATCGCAAGGGCTGAGCGTTCCCGTTGCTACTGCCCCCATGCGGATCATTCCCGATTGGGTGGTGGTTCCGGCGATCGGATTCAAGATGCCAGGCCCGCTGCAAGCAGCTCTTGCGAGAGCCGATGTGAGCGACGCCGGAAAGACACTGCGCTGGTGGGCGGAGCGAGGCGCGGGTACGGCGGCTGCGTGTATCGGGACATTCGTCGTGGCTGAATCGGGACTGCTCGATAACCAAGACTCGACCACAACCTGGTGGCTCTCTCCCTTATTTCGCCAGAGATATCCGAAGGTGCGCCTGGATGAATCGCGGATGATCGTAAAATCCGGGAAGTTCGTTACGGCTGGAGCGGCCCTAAGCCATATAGACCTGGCCTTATGGCTCATCCGGCAGAAAAGCCCGAGGCTTGCCGCTCTGACAGCGAAGTATCTGGTTGTGGATTCACGGCCGTCGCAGTCCGCCTATGTTCTTGTCGATCATCTTGCCCACTCTGATCCACTCGTAGAGCGGTTCGAGCGCTGGGCGCGAGGCAGGCTTACGCATGGGTTTTCGCTCGACGATGCGGCGGCAGCAGCCGGATCGAGCAAGAGGACACTGGCTCGCCGCATGCAAGCCGTGCTGGGGAAGTCACCATTGTCTTACTTCCAGGAGCTGCGTGTGGAGCGCGCGGTGCATCTGCTGAAGACGACTGACGAGAGTGTAGAAGAAGTCGCTGCGCGAGTCGGATACGCCGATGGCGTAACTCTCAGGACCCTTCTGCGGCGTCACCTTGGGTATGGGATTAAGGAAATCAGAAGAAGCGCTGCTTGACTCGGCCAGGGCTAAAAACGCTTGTGCTAGACTTTTACGGTGATGGCCAAAACCTTGAATGTCGTTGAGCTGGAGTGCTCTGCGTGCGGTAAGAAATACGATGCTTCGATAGAACAGCACCTCTGTACCTGCGGGAAGCCACTGCTGGCTCGCTACGACCTGCGGCGGGCTGCCGCCACGCTTACGCTTGATAGCCTGAAAAGCCGGTCGCGCACCCTCTGGCGCTATGCTGAAGTTTTGCCCAACGACCCGCCGGTCTCGCTTGGTGAAGGCATGACCGCCTTGGTACACGTTGAGCGGCTCGGCGCATCAATCGTTTGTGGACAGGGGGGCCGTTGTGGACAGGGGGGCTTGCAGCGCCTGTACATCAAGGACGAGGGATTGAATCCTACCGGTTCGTTTAAGGCGCGCGGGATGACGGCCGCCGTCTCGCGCGCCAAACAGCTTGGCGCAAAGGCATTGGCGGCTCCCACAGCCGGCAATGCGGGCGGTGCGCTCGCAGCTTACGCTGCGGCAGCCGGGCTCCCCGCGGTCATCGTGATGCCCGCGGACACCCCTGCGGCCAACGTGATGGAGTGCCAGGCGTTTGGCGCCAAGGTCGTCAAATTGAACGGGTTGATCTCCGATTGCGGGAAATACGTTGCCGAGCACAAGGACCGCGAAGGCTGGTACGACGTCTCCACGCTCAAGGAACCGTACCGCGTCGAGGGCAAGAAGTCCATGGGGTACGAATTGTGGGAGCAGTTCGGAGGAAAACTGCCGGAGGTTATTCTGTATCCCACCGGAGGAGGCGTCGGGTTGATCGGCATGTGCAAAGCTTTCGACGAAATGCAGGAGATGGGCTGGATCGGCACGGAGCGGCCGCGCATGGTGGCCGTGCAGGCCGAGGGCTGCGCGCCAATCGTCCGGGCGTGGCTCGCACACCAGAGTTCGTCTCAGTTCTTCCAGAACGCTGCGACTATCGCTTCCGGCCTGCGCGTGCCGGGGCCGCTCGGCGATCTTTTGATTTTGAGCATGCTTCGGCAGACGAAAGGAACCGCGCTGACCGTGACTGACGATGAGATGCTCCACGCTGGAAGGGAACTCGCCTCTCTCGAAGGGATATTCGCCGCTCCCGAAGGGGCAGCAACCGTTATCGCTACAAGAAAGCTCGCCGCCTCCGGCTGGATCAAGCCGGAGGAAACTGTCGTGCTCTTCAATACCGGCACGGGATACAAATACGCGGAAGCCTGGCAGCGCGCGCTGCAGCCCGACAGCGGAGGGGGACTGTGATCACGCGCAGGCTCTATTACGACGACGCGTTCGCAACGGAATTCACCGCACGGGTCAAAAGTTGTGAGCCGGCTTTGGTTCCTTTCTCACCAGTGGCCAAAGCGCCAGCTTGGGAAGTCGTCCTGGATCAAACCGCCTTCTATCCCACTTCCGGAGGCCAGCCGCACGACCTCGGCAAGCTGGGTGAAGCCAACGTCATCGATGTCCGCGATGCTGAGGACGAAATCATCCACACCGTTGACCAACCCGTGGAACTCGGCGAAGCCAAGGGCTGCATCAACTGGCCGCGGCGCTTCGACCACATGCAGCAGCACACCGGCCAGCACCTGCTGTCCGCCATGTTTCAGGAACGCTTCGGCCTGCCCACGATTTCCTTCCATCTTGGAAGCGAACTGTGCACCATTGATTTGCGGGGCCCGGAACCGACCGAGGAAATTCTTGAAGGCGCGGAGCGAGCTGCAAATCAAATTATCTTCGAGAATCGCCCGGTCAACGTACGCTACGGTACCGCGGACTTGTTGTCGCAACTCGGCGTGCGAAAAGAAGTCGAGCGGGACGGCATCCTTCGCGCTATCGAAATAGAGTCTGCTGATTTGCAGCCCTGCGGCGGCACGCACGTCCAGCGCACCGGGCAGATCGGCATGCTCCTTGTCCGCCGCTGCACGAAAGTCCGCCAGGATTGGCGCGTCGAATTTGTCTGCGGCCGCCGTGCGGAACGTTTCGCACGGCGCGACTTTCAACTCCTGCGACGCCTTGCCGAAGAACTGAGGTGCGCCCCGGAAGACGTAGTGGCCGCTTCGCAACGCGTGCTTACCGAGCGCGACGCACATTTCAAGAATGTCAGAGCGCTGCTCCAGCGATTAGCGGAAGCGGAGGCGGTGGCCGCCTTGCAATCTACGAACGCCAGCGCGAGCGGTATCCGCGTGGTCGCTCGCGTCTTTGGCGAAGAGACTCAGGAGGAATATCCGGCTCAGTTGGCTACGCAGCTTGCCAAGTTCGAAAAGACGGTCGCGCTGCTGGCGCGATCGGCGTCCGGCCACGTGATTTTTGCGCAGCACCCGGGCACAGGAAAAGATTTAAACGCCTTACTGAAGCAAACGTTGCTACGCTTTCCGGGAAAAGGCGGCGGTACGCCCGATTTCGTTCGCGCGCGGCTGAATGAGAACGAACACGCTGAGGAAGCCATAGCGTTCGCCAAAGGAGTGATTTCCGGCGCCTAGATTGTTTGAATTGAATCAGGGTTTCGGCCAATCGCATGCTTCGCCGAGAGTTTGGTTCTGGCGCGGTGCGTTTGTTCCAAGCCGTGCGGTCCTTACTTTTTGAGCAGAGAGCGGACGCGGGCTTCGTCCGACAGGGGGAGCCAATCGCCGGGCTTTAGGCAGGTATAGGCGTACACTTGTTCGCTTCCCAGCGTGGCCGTGGGATCGCCGGAAACCTGATCCCTCTTCAGGAAAAAAATCCCCTGCTGCTGCTTCTGGAATTTGGGAGAGTTTATCCAGGCTACGTCTCTGGAGAGCGGAAAGCGCACGGCCATCTTGCCCCCCTTGGGTTTTGTTCCCTTGAGGATTGTTTTGATTTGGAGAACGGCTTCATGCCAGTCTGCGCTGTGTTCGGAGATGGGATAACGCGCGGCGGCGGATTTGGGGATGGTCCAGCGGTGGACATCCGTAATGCGTCCGATGACAACCAAGTCCGACGACGCCAGGCGGTTTTGGAGATCTTGATCGCTGATTTGCTTTTGCATCTGGCCGAGGGCGGCTTCGCTGGTACGGACTTTCTCGGCAGGAGTTCCCCCGCCCAGGTTGAAGTCATGCCCCAGTTCCTTGACGGCCACGCCGGAACCAAAGATCCAGCCTTCCGCGTAGAACGTTGCTTGAGCGCCTTGTTGGAAGGCGGATGGGTCCTTCACCTCGACGGTGATGTTGTCGCCCTTCTTCAGCGAGACAGCCGAAGGCTTTTTCAAGACGGAGTCCACGCGAACGACTATCGTCTGCGGCGATTGGGGGACGCCCACAAAGGAGACTGCGCCAAGCTGGCTAACCGTGCCCGAAAAGATGATGCTCGATTGTTTGGCCAGAGCTGCCTGGTTGTTCTGCCCCTGGGGGAACGCGACGACTGTCGGTGCAAGCAAGGCCGTCGAGAGGACGCCAGCAAGGAAGTTTAACGAAGAATTCATGTCTGCCTCTCCTTCTTCCGCGTCATGGCGCGAACGCGCTTCACGGAATCACGGGCACGCTAAAATAGAACGGGTCGATAGAAACCGCCACGGGGCTGCCCGAGCCATCCGTGAGGGTCTTGGTTCTGAAATCCGCCGCGCGCTGGTAGGTTACGCCTTGCGGGAAATTCGCGAGCTCTGGCGAGTTGTTGGCGCAAAAAACGCCGCGGAACTCGTTCCCGACGGAAAGCAAATAGTCGTAGTCCCCCAAGTAAGGCAAGAACTGCTGCACCGGGGTGTCCGCCGGGACATTCGCGAGAATGAGGTCCTGAGCCGTCGCGAAGCCATCGTGCGATTGCACTACATGTGTAACCCAGCGGCCGGCAGAAAGTTGCTGGTAGAGAAGTCCGACGACGCCATTATTAGCCACTGCCAACGCGATGTTCGTGGCGTTGCTGATCGTCGTTTGGGGCAGGTCCGCCTTGGACCAGGTCACACCGCGGTCGGTGGAGCGGCGCACATGGAGCGTATAGATGTCGCCCTTGCGTCCATGGTCGGCCCAACCGACGTACAACGTGGAACTGTTATTGGGATCGACGGCGATGGAAAGCGTGGAACCGATTCGTTCCTGACCCAGCGTGGGCCCATTGGACCACGGAATAGATGTGCCCTTGACGACAAGGCGGCCCGGAAGTTTATCGGATGGGTCTCTGAGCGCCTGGAAAGGATTGGGGCCAGTGCCTCCGGCATCGTCGCGCACGACCACCACGTCGCTGGTGGCGGTTGTACCGTTAAATTTACGCCAGCCGAAAAAGGCCACGTAGACGGTATTGTCTGGAGCGATGGCGGGACGAACCGAGGGCCCATCCTGTCCCGCAGTATTGCGCGCCTCGATGGAGAATGATTTGTAGCTCACGCCACCGTCGACCGAGACGTCCACCGTTGCGGTGTGGCCATTGGGCTGATTGAAATCGTTGACTCCCACATAGATGTGGTCGCTATTGGAAATGGCCAGGGCCCGGACGAAGGGCTGGTCCACGTTGCTGCGTGTGGACTGCACGTTCATGACAGCACCGGAAGAAACGTCATTGGATTCCGACTCGTCGAGCGTGATGGAGGCGGCGCAAGCCAGGGTGCCGGCGTGGAGGTCCCCGCGCGGATGGTTCTCGCCAGTGGGCATGGCATGCGTGATGTCGCAGGTCATTCGCGGAACGGGAGTGATGGCGTTCAGGACCCAGCTATTGCCTCCGTCTTCGGAAACATAGACGGGCGCATTGCTACTGCTCGAAACGGGATTGGGAGTGAATGCCGAAGCGACCATGACCTGCGGGTTAGCAGCTTGGACAGCGAGGAAAGGTTCGCTGTCTTGATTGGTTTCGCCGCTGAGACTTGCGGGGATGAGGTTCACAAGCTTGACCTGGACCGGCGAAGCATAGACAGGGCTTAAAGTGGCAGTGGATTGGAGGCCATCGCCGCCTATGACCGTTTTGGGCGGACGCTCCCTGTCAATGAAGAAGATTCCGGCAATCACAACAAACAGAGTAAACGCCAACAAACGCATGCAAAATGCGGCGAGAGCTTTCACGGCAATCGTCTCCCCAGTCAGACGGCGTTGAATTTTTGGCAGGGCAGGGCAGCAGGCGGGCCGGATTCCGCATGCCACGCACACTTCGCTAGAAAAATAGCAGGCCGGGAAACCAGCATACACCTAAGCAATACCGCCGACAACGGCGCATGCCGATATACTTTGCTTGGCTCATAATGGCGAGGGCGCAGTGAGGCCCACGCCTCTTATAGACGGATCATTGCAGCAGCGAAGCAGCGGTCGCGTGCTCTCGGACGGAGAAATTGAAGGCCCGGTGCAGTAGGCTGGAAATTGCAGCCTAGACCCGCTTAGCTAATTGCTAACGCTCGACACATGACAATCATCCCTCAGTTTGCCTTGGCATGCTGAACCGGGGGTTTTCCGGATGCCTGTGGATTCTGCAATTGTTCTCTATTCGAGTTTTGCTTGATGCGTGCGCGTGTTTCTCGTGTAACTGGGCTATCCATCCCAAATACCTGCTCTTGAATTCGTAGAGCTTTCCCATCCATCTCTTGGGCTTCCTGCGGGCGTCCTCCGATCTTGTAAGCAATGGCCAGGTCCAGGTACCCCTGCGCCATATTCAAGTCGTCCGGGCGAAGGTTCTTGGCATAGATTTGTACCGCTTGCTCAAGCAGAACCTGTCCTTCGGCAGTGCGTCGTTGGCCAATACGCACCAATCCCAAATTGTGCAAGGCGCCGCCGAGCTCCACTCCAGCCAGGTCAGGTTTGACTCTGTAGACTGCAATAGCCTGCTCCAGCCTTTGCTCTGCTTCTTGCAGCTTGCCTTCTTCCAAATACATTCTGCCTTCGTTAGTGCAAGCTTTGCCAAAATCCAGATTCGATGAAGGGCGTTCTTTGTCGAAAATTTGGATAGCTTTTTCAAAGAGCGGCTCGGCCTCCGACCTTCTTCCTTCTGCCTGATAAACTACTGCCAGCAGGTTCATTGTCAGAGCCGATTGATGCGCTCCGGGCTGTTTGTTGCCGGTCAAGATCAGAAGTTGTCCTTCGGCGTCCGCGTAATGTCCGCGTTGGAGGGAGTCGCTCGCTTCGCGGTACGCTCTCAACCACAGGGTTTGTCGGTGACGTTGCACAGCTGTCCAAGAGGCTATTCCCACTGCTATAGCCAGCAACGAAGCGTATATCCATAGGCGCATGGCTCTACCCCCCATTTGTCATTACATTTTCCAAACGCTCTACCAATCGTCCTTCGATCAACCCTAGCGGGCAACCTCGAATTGTCAATCACGTGCGCATCAAGTCAGGGAAGAATCAACTGTTCCATGTGCTCCGTTGCTCAAACATTGGCTATCTCTGAAATTGCCATAGATTTTAGTCTGTCCATAGTTATTTGTAGGAGGCAGGTTCTCTGAAATGTCCGCCCTAACTGTGAGGCATCGCGCACACTATTCATGAAAGGCTATTCGGCATGGCGGAACAATTCGAAGATGTAGTGCCTATTGTTGGCGAGGTAGGAGACCAAACGACAAATCCAGATCAGCTCCGAGAACACGCAACCGTCTCTCACAACAACCTGATCAGCTTGACAGTTTTTACCGGTGCCTTTCTGCTCTTTCAGGTTCAACTGCTCCTCGGAAAGTATATCCTTCCCTGGTTTGGCGGTGCGCCTGGCGTTTGGATGGTATGCCTTTTGTTTTTTCAGGTTCTGCTTTTGGGCGGAAATGCGTATTCGCACTTTGTCGCGATGCGACTGCCGCCTTTAAAGCAGAGCCGGCTGCACAGTGGGATTTTGATCTGTTCCGTTGTCCTTCTCATCTTGATGTCGTTTTTGTGGCCGTCCCCCATCACTCCCGGTTTCGCCTGGAAGCCGCAAGCCGATGCAAATCCTTTTGTGCTGATTCTTTGGCTCCTGATTGCAAGCGTAGGGCTGCCATTCTTCTTGCTGTCGACGACTGGTCCGCTTCTGCAACATTGGTTTTCGCGGAAGAACCCAGGAGTCTCTCCTTACCGTCTATATTCGCTCTCGAACTTAGGCTCCTTGTTAGGGTTGCTTTCCTACCCACTTCTTGTGGAGCCGATGCTGCACCTGCGAACGCAAGCTTGGTTATGGTCGATTGGTTACCTACTGTTCGCTGTCCTCTGCGTGGCTGTCGCTCCATGGAAGATTCCGGCGGATGCTTTTTCAACGGGAAAACCGCAGCACCAGATGGAAGAATCTCTCTCTGTGCGCCCAACCCTCAGCCGGCAACTATTGTGGGTGTCCTTAGCGGCCTGTGGCTCAGCAATGCTCCTAGCAGCGACTAATGTCATTAGCCAGGAGGTGGCGGTATTTCCTTTCCTCTGGGTATTGCCATTGTGTCTATATCTGGTCTCTTTCATTGTGTGCTTCGAATACCCCTCTCTTTACCGGCGCGGCTTGTTTCATATCTTTTTCGCCTTGACCGCATTTCTCGCTGCCATTTCTCTTTTCTTTTCTGCGGCCATGCCCCTCGCGGTAGGACTCCTGGTGTATCTCGCCAGTATGTTCGCCACTTGCATGGTCTGCCACGGAGAAATAGTGCTGTCCAGGCCCGCCCCGCGCCACGTTACGCGCTTCTACCTTTGCATTTCGTTAGGCGGCGCCATTGGCGGGATTTTTGTCAGCGTGATTGCGCCGCTCCTCTTCCTGGGTCTATGGGAATTCCCGTTGACGATCGTCATGACCGGAACGCTTCTTCTTTTCGTCGTTCGGCAAGATGCAAATTCTTGGTGGCACCGATCCCTTCCCTGGATGCCCTTGGCATTTTTGTCCGTGGTCATGCTCCCGATCCCATTTTTGTTACATGGCCTTGAATTGAAGAATCGATTTATTTCTTCGGTCTGGTATCGTGTGCTCTCCGGATTTCTTATTCTTGCCGCTCTGGCCGTCTATTGGATCACTCGCCGCCGTTCGGTCCAGTCTCCTGGGCGATGGATGACCCGTGGGGCAGCGCTTGCCGCACTATTTGCCGTCGCCATCGCATTTGTATGTGAGGCACGGTTGAAGCTATCTGATTCTGTTGCGCGCTCACGGAATTTTTACGGTGTGCTTGCCGTTATTCGCGGCTCGGACTCAGGACATGACTTCCTCTACCTTCGTGACCGCCTGACCGATCACGGGAGGCAATATCTTGATCCCAAGCTGGCTCGAGAGTCAGTCAGTTATTATGGCCCCAAGAGCGGGATCAATCTTCTGCTCCGCAACCATCCAGCTCAGCCCATTCGTGTTGGCTTGGTGGGGTTGGGAACCGGCAATCTTGCAGTCTTCTCCAGGTTCGGCGATGTTTTCCGATTTTACGAAATCAACTCGGATGTTATTCAACTCGCCCAGGGGAGCCATGCCTTTTTCACGTATCTGCGGGATTCCCAGGGAACGGTTGAAATGGTGCATGGAGACGCAAGGCTTTCTCTTGAACGGGAAGCCGCTCGCGGTCAGCGTCAAAACTTTGACGTTCTCGTTCTTGATGCCTTTTCTGGAGATTCGATCCCCGTTCACCTGCTTACGCGCGAAGCTTTCTCCCTTTACCGCGAGCATCTTCGCTCTGCGGACTCCATCATTGCTGTACACATTACAAACCGTTCGCTCGATCTCAGCCCGGTCCTTTCCGGGATCGCAAAAGAATTTCAGTTCTCTGCCGTTCGTGTTTATCGCCCGTGGTTGAACTCTTTCTCCTCACAATCCGATTGGGTCTTTTTGTCGCAAAACCATTCCTCTTTGCGTCATCCGGAAATTGACGCGGCAGGAAGAAGTCTCCTCTCATCGGGAGGCACGACGCTCTGGACGGATGATTACAGCAATCTTCTCGAAGTCTTGCGGTAATGCGAAAGCAGTAAGAAGTCGCAGTGAATGAGCGATAGACCCTACGCGAAAAGCCTGTGTAGCCCATGCCGGATGTCAGTCCCCCAAGCGGCCCGCAAGGTCGAAGCACTGCAGAGGTCCCTCGGAGTTCAGAACGCCAGGGCTTTTATTGTTGGAGATAGATACGGAAGAGGTTGGCCTTCGCCGAACGGCGCTTATTGACAAAGTAGTTCGGCGTCATGCCCGGAGATATTTTGTCCTGATTGATCAAACGCGCGCCGGGTATCCGCGCGAAATCCGCTTCGCTGCCGAAGCCCTCCGTAAACGTGGGAGGCGCGGCCCCGGACTTGACGGGTATCACCGCCGTCTTTGATGAGCCGAACGGAAAGTGCCGCCGCGACACGTACACCCATTTCCCGTCCAGACTCCATGAGAGCATCGGGACCGAGGAGCGGGAGATGCCGAACCCGAAGCCGCAATTATCACTTACGGTGATCGGTGCACCGCCCTCGAGCGGCACAGCTATGGCCATCGCGTTCTTGTCGCCGTGACTACCCGGCGGCGTCGCCCACGAGGGCCCAGTGCCCGTAACCGAGACCGCGACTTGGCCGCTGCCGTCTTCGTTGATACTCATGATCTTCGGCGAAGTTTGAGTGCCCTGATACAAGATCTGCCTCGGCCTGCCGAAAAAAGCGCCGTAAGTTGCCGCGGCGCCTGCGTGCCCTCAAGCCAGCCGACCTGTAGTCCGTGTTCCCCTGAGGAGCCGGATTGGGGACGAGCCGTCCGGAATTGTGGTGTTGGCTTCATGCCGAGGATTTCGCTTATACTCCGCCAATGCGGCAAATCATCCCGATCATATCCCGCGTACTAATTCTCGTCCTGGCCACTGCGGGTAGTGTGTTCGCCCAGGCCAATCCCGATTGGACCCAACCGTTCCCACCGTTTCGCATCGCAGGTAACCTCTACTACGTGGGGAGTAAGGGGCTCGCGAATTATTTCGTAACGACACCGCAAGGGAACATCCTGATCAACAGCGATCTGGAAGCCAATGTGCCGATGATTGAGGCAAGTGTCGAGAAACTCGGATTCAAGTTCAAGGACACAAAGATTCTTCTTATCAGTCACGCGCACTGGGATCACGACGCCGGCAGCGCGATGATCAAGGAGATGACCGGCGCGACCTATATGGTGATGGATGCGGACGTGCCCGTGGTCGAATCTGGGGGCAAGACTGATTTTGAGTACGGCAACACTCCTACTACTCTCTATCGGCCCACCAAGGTGGACCGCGTATTGCACGATGGCGATGAAGTGAGACTCGGCGGCACGGTACTCGTCGCGCACCTCACACCAGGGCATACCAAAGGCTGCACAACCTGGACGATGGAGGTGACAGAGCACGATAAGAAATACAACGTGGTGATCCTCGGCAGCCCCAATGTGAATCCTGGCTACAAGCTGGTCGACAACACCGCTTACCCGCAGATCGCCGAAGACTACGAGCGAATGTGGCGCGTTCTGAAGTCATTGCCATGCGATATTTTCCTCGGTGCCCATGGCAATTACTTCGGACTCGAAGAAAAGTACCCTCTTATGAAAGAGGGAGGTGCGATCCCGTTTGTCGATCCTAATGGGTACAAAAACTACATTACCCAAAAGGAACGAGATTTCCGTACCGAGCTGGCAAGACAAAAACTCGCCGCCAAATGAAAAGCTGATCGAACGAGAAAGTCGAACTCGCCTCCGAGGGGTCGAATGACGGCGAAGCCGGAAGTAATCCCGGCATACCCGATTCGCGTATTACTTCGGGTTTGCCGACAAATCGGGAGTTATCCCGCGTACTTCTTCGGTAAACCGGCACAGGGCAAATGTTCTAGGTCGGACATACTCGTGCCGCAGCCGCCTTTCGTTGACTCGCGAATGCCGCGTCCGTAAGATGAAGCGACCCGAAAGCCAAGCATCTTCTGATGATCGGCCAAATCATCTCGCACTACCGCATTGTCGAGAAACTCGGCGGCGGCGGCATGGGCGTGGTCTACAAGGCTGAGGATGTAAAGCTCGATCGCTTTGTGGCGCTCAAGTTCCTGCCCGACGACGTAGCCAAAGACGCGCAAACCCTCAGCCGCTTTCAGCGCGAAGCCAAGGCTGCCTCTGCTCTCAATCACCCGAATATCTGCACGATCTACGAAATTGACGACCAGCACGGCAAAGCGTTCATCGCCATGGAGTTTCTGGACGGCGTGACACTGAGGCACCGCATTGCGGCACGTCCGCTTGAAACGGACGTTCTTCTGCGCATCGCCACCGACATCGCCGACGCGCTCGACGCCGCCCACGCAAAGGGGATCGTTCACCGCGACATCAAGCCCGCGAACATCTTTGTAACCAAGCGTGGGCACGCCAAGATTCTCGATTTCGGGCTGGCGAAGGTCGCGCCGATAGGCAGTACTTCCAGCCAAATTGAATTGGCGAATACGGTGACGGAGATCGACTCCCAGCAACTGACGAGCCCGGGAACGATGCTGGGCACGGTGGCTTACATGTCACCTGAGCAGATTCGTGCGAAAGAACTGGATGCGCGAAGCGATCTCTTCTCGTTCGGCGCGGTGTTGTATGAGATGGCGGCGGGCAGTATGCCATTCGAAGGCTCAAGCTCTGGAGAAATATGCGGCGCGATCCTACACCAGAACCCCCGGCCAGCGTCGCATTTCAATCCGCAACTTCCGCCGCAGGTCGAAGCGATCATCGGCAAGGCATTGGAGAAGGACCGCAATCTGCGCTATCAGAGCGCGGCGGAGATGCGAGCCGACCTCCAACGGCTGAAGCGGGACACGGATTCGGGACGGTCCGCCGCCGCTCTATCTGTGGGGAGTGCTGAATTTTCAGCAGTGGCCGGGACCGATAGCCTGCCGCGTGAGACGACAGCCTCCCGAACCGGGCGGCCTAAATGGAAGAGTTGGGCGTTCGCTGGCGGCGGATTGGGTCTTCTCGTCATCGCGTCCCTCATTTATCTGGAGTCTCGCCCTCTCCCGCCCCCCAAGGTATCAGGGTACGTCCCAGTCACTCACGACGGTCACCGAAAGGGTCTGGCCGGTACGGACGGGTCAAGGATTTTCTTTAATGAATATCCCGCGTCGGTTCCTGTCATCGCGCAGGTGTCCAGCTCCGGTGGAGAGGTGGCACACGTCTCAGTTCCCGCGCCGACTATGTCATTGCTTGCAGTTTCTCCCGACGGGGCGACCCTGCTTGTGGCGGACGAGGTGGGCCAGACCGCATTCCATGGACCGCTCTGGGGAGTGCCGGTGCTTGGCGGGTCACCTCGCAGACTGGGAGAGGCTGCTGGGCAGGCCGCTGCTTGGTCTCCCGATGGGCAAAGGATGGTTTACGCCGACGGACACGACTTATTCCTGGCAAAGAGCGATGGTTCCGAACCCCACAAGCTCGTCTCGGCGCCAGATCGAGCCTATTATCCCGCCTGGTCGCCGGACGGAACGGCGATTAGATTTAACGTCGGGGCTGTGGGGGCTTCGACGCCTACTGGCCCTCTTTACCAGGTCGCGGTCAACGGAACGAACCTGCACCCCCTGGTTCCCGGCTGGCACACTCCTCCCGAGGAGTGTTGCGGCCAATGGACTCCCGACGGAAGATATTTCGTTTTTCAGTCACAAGGCAATATATGGGCCCTTGCAGAAAAGAGAAATTTACTTGGAAACACCAATGGCCAACCCGTCCAGTTGACCTCCGGGCCGATGAATTTCTCTTCGCCTTTGCCCAGCAAAGATGGCAAAAAGCTGTTCGTGGTGGGCGCTTTGGCGCGTGGGGAGTTGGTTCGCTATGACACCAGGTCAGCGGAGTTCATTCCATTTCTTTCCGGAATCTCAGCGGATAGCGTCAGCTTTTCTAAAGATGGTCAGTGGGTGGCTTATGTCAGCTTCCCGGAGGGAACTCTCTGGAGAAGCAAATTGGACGGCAGCCAGAAAATTCAGCTCACCTATCCGCCGCTCACCCCCGTGATGCCTAGCTGGTCACCCGATGGCCAGCAGATCGTTTTCTATGCCTTTTCCGGCCCCAAGCCGAAGTTGTACACCGTTGCGACCCAGGGGGGAGCGCCGCGCGAAATGATGCCCGGGGACCCCAAAGAGGAGTGGGACCCGACCTGGTCCCCCGACGGGACCAGAATTGTCTTCGGCAGCGGATCAACTGATCCGAACAGTACCATCCTCATCTTTGATGTTAGGACCAATCAAGCCTCGACGCTGCCTGGCTCAAGGGGTTTTTTCTCCCCCCGCTGGTCTCCCGACGGACGCTATCTCGTCGCCTTACCTTTCGCATCCCATAGCCTTATCCTTTTCGATTTTGCCACCCAGAAGTGGGAGGAGATCACTAAGATAAGTCTGGGTTTCCCCAATTGGTCGAAAAACGGAGACTATGTTTACTTCTTGCATGGGGAGAACCAGCCGTCGGTAATGCGAATACGCATTCGAGATCGGAGGCTCGAGCGGGTGGCCGACCTGAAAAACTTCCGGCAAACCGGCTACTGGTCGTTCTGGCTCGGCATGGCTCCCGACGACTCACCGCTTCTGCTTCGCGACATTGGCACCAAGGAAATCTACGCCTTAGACTGGCAGGCCCCGTAACTCGCACTCGCCGCTCCAGAAGTCCCGTTCGAGGAAGCGAGGCGCTGTCCGACTGTGTCAGAATGCTCCTATCTCCGCGAACCCCGTTTGTAGATAGTTTCCGGATAGTCGACGATTCGGGACTTACGCAGATCCACGCATGCTGTGCATACGAGCAAACGAGGAAGCGCCACAACCTAGAGCAGTCCGAGATGGTCTGGATACTTGGCTTGCAACGAGCTCACCAGAACCTCAAACCCCGCTAGTTCTCTTATATTCTTGAGGTAAGCGTCCTTCAGAAAAAAAGGCCAGCATGCGAAGCCGTTGCTGACACTTCGCTCCAGCCACTCGAACGCAGCTTCACGCCGCCCCAACAAGGCGAGAATGCATGCGAATTGATAGTAGCTGTGGTGAGCATGTCCAAAGGATTTTGGGCTCGCACAAGCCTTGGTCAGGCAGTCGAGCGCCTTCCCATCTTTCCCCGTCAACGCGTAAAAGATGCCTAGTAAACTGACGATGAGTGGTTCTTCAGGCAAAAGCTGGACCGCCTCATCCAGTAGGATTTTTGCTTCTTTCCAATCTCCGGTCATCATGGCCGGCTGCGGAGCAAAATAGATAGGATACTTATTGCCTGGATTCTCGGCTCGCCACGATTGAATCTCCTCCCGCGCCAGGTCGTATTCTCCGCTCCAAACGTACACCTGCACGATACTATGACTAACGGCTTTTCTGGGATGAAATGGCCGCCCTCTCTCATACATTTCATGAGCGTGGTCGAGCAGCCCGATGTGTGCCAGGATCGTGCCCAGACGGTTGTAGGCGTGGGGCTGATTGTTCTGTAGGGCAATGGCGCGCTTGAGTTCGGCAATCGCTTCAAGGTGTTGAAAGTTCTTCGACGGTCCCCAGAGGAGAAAAGCGCAAGCGACGTGCCCTTCGGGCAAATCCGGATCCAGTTCAAGCGCGCGACGGCAATGAAACTCGGCCCTCTCCAACCACTTGCTCGCTGGATCAAGTTCAAAGTGGCGAGTCGCGCACACCAGGGAAAGGGCGGCATGCGCCAGGGAAAAAGCGGGATCTCGAGTGACCGCATTGCTCAAGTGCTGAGCGGCTTCGTCGAACGCCGCTGGATCGCCGGAGGAACTGAGCCGGTAGCCCCGTATGAATTCCGCATATGCCATAGGGTCCCTGCTATAACGTGGGCGGCGTTGGACCATCCCTGGACTCAGCGGCCGGTTCAATGCGGCGGCGATTTGCTTCGCAATCTCGTCCTCGAGGTCGGACAGGCGGTTAACGTCGAGATCGCGTTTCCTTGAAAAGCAAGGGCTCTGCAAGTGGGTGTCAAACATTTCCATCGAGAGGCGCCATAGGCCCTTTGACATTTGAATAGCGCCGTGTACGACAAAACGGACCCCAAGACGGGAAGCGGTCTCCGAAGCTGTCGCTTCGACCGGCACATTCATCACTGCTGAAATGGGCAGAACGTCCACGCCCGGCAGATTGCCCAGGCGCGTGACCAGTGCATCGACAAATCCCAGGCATAAGCCGTGGTCATCCGCGGGCTTCCCGAGAAGGATAAGCGGCAAGACGGCCAACGACGAGCGCTCGCTCCACGCGCCCGTTTTCTCCTGACTAACCGCGCGCGTGGCACCTGATCCAATATCGGATGGCGGATATCGCGCATCAATCACCCGCACCGGTCCGATGAATCGGTACCCTTTGCCTACTACGGTTTCCAGGAAGCGCGGTTTAGCGGAGTCGTCCCCCAAAGCCGTACGAATTTTTCGCACGATGTTGTTGATGTTGGGCTCGCTATCGATAAATAGATCCGATCGCCACAATTTCGCGACGATCTCCTTGCGCGAAACCAGTTGTTCCCGCCGGCCCACCAGAAGGATCAGCAGTTCCATGGGCTTCTTTTCGAGCTTAACTCGCCGTCCGGAGCGGCGAAGCTCGTAGCGCCCCAGGTCCAGTTCAATCACGCCCAATGGCGGGCTAGCACGTCGCATAAGGCTCTCGCAGCGCATTATCCCCTAGGAATCAGTAATTTGCGACGATATGCGAAAGATATGCAAACTGTACCCGCTCTTCATTGTATTCCTCACCCGCTCACCTGATGATCCCACGCGTTCCTGCTGAGCAAGGAGGCTCAATCATGAAAAGATACTCTTTCCTTACACTCGCGGTGGCCGGTTTGCTCGCTTGGGCAGGGCAGCCATTCTGGACCGCCGCGAACACCGATTCTCACGAAACAAACGCATTCACCCCGGATACCATTCCCTGGGGGCCGGCGCCGCCGGTCGTACGCCCGGGCGCGCAGTTCGCTGTGCTTGAAGGTGACCCAACCGCATCGACCGGCGACTTCACCATTCGCTTGAAGATGCCTGACGGCTTCCGCATCTCTCCCCATTGGCACCCCCGGCGGGAAAACGTCACGATCATCTCCGGCACATTCAAGGTCGGGATGGGCGATGAGTTTGACGCGAACAAGATGAAAGCGTTCATCGCCGGGAGCTTTGCTTTTCTCGATCCCGACATGCACCACTACGCCATGACCTGCGGAGAAACCATCGTGCAGGTTCACGGGCAATCTCCCCTGCAGTTCAACTACGTCAATCCAGACGATGACCCAAGCAGGAATAAGTAGCCACTCGGGCGCATGCTGAACGACCCAGGAAGCGGCGGCAACCGCTTCCTGGGGCTAACCCGAGGGGACAGCTTCGTGAGAACCCGCTAGTGCACTACTGTACGTAAATTCAAAAAATAGCCACTTCAAAGGAGAATAAGAATGGCAGTCGACATGGACAAACTGAACGCGTTCGTAGGGCAATTCGTTGGGGATCTGGGAGCCGCGGTCCACTCCGGCATGGTGGTGATTGGCGAAAAACTGGGGTTGTACAAGGCTCTCGCCGAAGGTCCCTTGAACTCCGCCGAACTGGCGGCCAGAACCAGAACAGATGAGCGTTATGTGCGCGAATGGCTGAGCTCCCAAGCTGCCGGCGGCTACGTCACGTACGACGAAAAGACGCGCAAGTTCAGTCTGAGTGAAGAACAGGCGTTTACACTGGTGAACGAAGACAGTCCCGCTTACATTCCTGGGGCCTTCCAATTAGCGCTCGGCTCCCTTGCCGCTGTTCCCAGGATTACCGAGTCCTTCCGCTCCGGCGCAGGCATGGGCTGGCATGAGCGCGACGACGACGTGTTTCATGGCTGCGAGAAATTCTTCCGGCCGGGCTATGCAGCTAACCTGGTGGCCTCGTGGATTCCTTCTCTCCAAGGTGTGAAGGCCAAGCTCGAGGCCGGCGCGCGCGTCGCCGATGTGGGCTGCGGCAAAGGCGCATCTACCGTGTTTCACCGGTGATCCGCTGGAGGTGCACACCTGGCTGCGGACCGAGATTGCCCTGATATCACCGTTCGTCGACTTGGCTCATGAGTCTGATCGCTCGATCCCGTTGTGTTCGCCACAAGGAGCAGTTCGTTGAATTCGCGCTTCGCGAAGCCGTGAGTAACGCGATGCTCCATGGCAATCGGATGGATGCTCACAAGCTGGTTCATGTCCGTTGCTGCTGCCAAGGCACCAACGGAGTGTTCATCGTGGTCAGAGATCAGGGACATGGCTTCGACCCCAATGATGTTCCTAATCCTCTGGCGGTCGAAAACCTAGCTGTCGAACACGGACGCGGCATCCACTTGATGAAATTGACTATGGACGAAGTGTCGTTTGAGCGACAAGGAACGGAGGTCCATATGCGTAAGGCATCAGGGCCTAAGCCAGAAATACCTGCTTGGCGCCCTCATGACAGAATTGCACGACGGCTAGTTAGCAGACCCTCGACTGGGGTTCGAGTTCTCGAGTTGCGCCAGCGCGACAGGGCTTAGATGTGAGGTCGCGGTTAGGTAATGAGAAGTCGGCTTCTCTCCAGCGATTGATCGCTCACTGCTGGCTCGTTTCTCCGAAGCAATCTGCCAACCCGGAGGCATTACTTCCGGTTTGCCCGTCATCATCTGACCAGGACCCGAACTGCGAGTGCCGGTCCCGAGTGTAAACGCCTGATTTCGGCAATTGAGATACACCAGCTTCAAGAATTCAGGCCTTTTCAGTGGGACACGCCGTTCCCATTTCGGAGATAATCCTGAAATGACGGATCGACATAATCGGACACGGAGGAACTATTGGCAAAAGTAATCGTCGGGATGACCATCTCGCTTGACGGGTTTGTAGCCGACCAAAATGGCAACGCAGGTCGCCTCTATCCCGACTTGGCGGCCCTCAGACACACCGCTTACATGAAGGACGCTATCGAGCAGACTGGTGCAGTCCTCATGGGGAGAAGGACGTTCGAGATGGGGGACCCCGACTCGTACGTCGGCAACTACGAATTCCAAGTGCCGATTTTCGTGCTGACCCATCACTCGCCGAGCGTTGCACCGAAACAAGACGAGCACCTGACCTTCACGTTCGTAACCGACGGTGTGGAATCAGCAGTCGCCCAAGCAAAAGCTGCCGCCCGCGATAAGGCAGTTCAGGTGGTCGGCGGCGTCAGCATAGCCCAACAGCTCTTGGATGGGGGACTCGTCGACGAGCTTCATGTTGATATCATGCCGGTATTTTTAGGCATCGGTCTCCGGTCGTTTGAAAGCTCCAGCCTTGAGCGCGTCCGGCTCGAGAAAATCAACGTGCAGGAAGTCGGCGCGAGAACAAGCCTCAGATTCCGCATGAAGCAGTAGTCGACCTTCTGGGCTGACTTCAAGGAATGCCAGCGCTCAGTTTATCGAACAAGATCGCCACTCAACGGGAGTGAATAAATTCATGAAGGGAAGGTAAGGGTGCAACGTAACCATTGATCCCGAAAGCAGAAAGGCGAGCGACGATGAGAACGGACTTGCTGCGATTCAACGGCGCTGTCGAGCGGGATCCCGCCATCGATGCGTGGATGAAAGAGCATGCAGGTGAATTGGGAGCCATCGCGCATCGGTGGTTTGAGGTGATGCGAAAGTGCGGGGACGAAGTCCGGGAGCTTTTGCATGACGGCTATCCGGTTGTATGTTTAGGAGATGCGCCCTTCGGCTATGTGAATGTATTCACCTCGCACGTAAACGTGGGGTTCTTTCACGGCGCAGCACTGCCGGATCCGGCTCGCTTGTTGCAAGGCACCGGCAAGTTCATGCGTCATGTGAAGCTGAGACCGGGAACGGCCACAAACGCCGCAGCGCTAAGCAGGCTCATCAATACGGCGTACTCGGATATAAAGGCGCGCGTCGAAAACGGCTAGCCTGGTTCTCCGGGTTCCGGTTTTCCGTACCCGGGTCTTGGGTTACCTTGTCGACGCTTTTGTGTAGTGCCCGGTCTCCAGACCGGCGCCGTTTTAGCGGGATAGAGCCTCGTTATTTTTTCGGTTGCGGCTGTGCTTGCGGCGGCGCCTCGCTGCTGGGTGGAACGATGTTCTTCAGCCGCATGTAGGTGACCAGGTTGCCGTAATGTTCCAGATTGTGCATGTTGTTGACCGTCAGCGCGCTGAGCCTCGGCGCGTCATTCCCGAAAAGCTTGATCGTCTGCACCGCCGACGCGTCCGTCATGCCGTCATAGGCCTTGTCGCAGTACGCGAACCCGGCATTCAGTGCCGCGATCAGATCCGCTTTGGAGGTTTTGGTGTGCTCGATGTCCAGCGCGGGATTCTTCTCCCCGAGCGCCATCGAACAGAACAGGTACTGGGCGTCCGCCACGTGTCCAATGATCTGGCCGTAGCTGCGGACTGTGTCCGTGGGCTTGAAGCTGTAGTTCTCCTCGGGCATTTTTTGCGCCGAACGCACCAGGATGTCCTTCACATGTCCATAGGCCTTCTTGTTCCACGTACTGAGCGGATTTTCCGGGGCCGGCGCGGCAGGTTTCTCCTGAGCCAGGGTGGCACCGGCCGGCACCAGCAGACAGACCACGGGCAGACAGACCATGGACAGACAGACCATCACGATTCGCAAAATTGTTCGCATAGGTTCCCCTCCTGTTCAGTTAATACGCTAGCTGGCCGCAAAAGTTACGCCCCCGCCATCATCTTTGTTAACAAAGAAACGCCGGGGGCCGCGGGTTCTGGCCTGCCCTGAGCGTTTGAAGCGAGGGGTTTTTGCTCCCCGGGTCTTGGAATCGTTTCGACTCTTTCAACAGGGAAGCAGCCTTCCTCTGTTCCTGCACCGGGCGTTGCGACCGGCTTGAAGACTCTTCCTCCGCTCCGAAGCGGATGGCTGTCGGCTAACGGCTGTAGGCTCACCGCCCGTTACTCTTACCCCGAAAAATCGTCCCAGTACTACAAAATACTATTGCAGAGTTGTTACTAGAGCGAGAGAATAAGCCATGCTTGCGCGGAGATGGCCCTGTCTACACGCCGCCTGCCCTGAGCGTAGCCGAAGGGAGCATCTTCCCGTCCCGAAAATTCCCGCAGCTAAGCCCTGCATTTCCATCACTTCAAAACTGATACAAATCAAAAGACTTCAAGTCCTGCATTTTGGTCACTTACGAAAAACCGGGGGGAGGGGAGTTCTCTCCTTGCCCTTCTCTACACTCGCCACCCGCTGCTCGTTGACGCTAAGCAGGGCCCACTGGCCGCTATCTCCTTTGTTTCCCGTGCATACGAAATCCCCACCCGTAACTCCCTTATTTCCCCTACTTACGCAAAAACAGGGGAGTACACCCCGCTCCAAAAATGTCGGCGCGCCGACATTTTTGATTTTTCCCCATATTTTTCGCAGTTCTGCAGGCCGGAGATTCACTCCCGAAAGCGCCGGCCGCGCTCCAAAACGTCTACTTCTTTGGTGGACTCGGACTATCCTGCGGGCTCGCATCCGGATGATGGTGCAAGTATTGCTCCACGGGTTCGTTGCGCAACATGAACTTAAATCCGCGCTCCGTATTCACGTCAATGGTGGTCTGCAAATTCAGTTCGTCGAAATCCCTTACATTCTCGACCAGCTTTGTGCCGCCTCGTCGAGCGTCGTGAAATGAATTTGCCCGTCCACCAGCCGGTAGTCCGTTACGTCGAAGACCGTGCCGTCCTTGAAAAAGAGTTCCACCAGGTCGCGCGCCCCCTGGCCATAA
>Ga0137409_10001994_pt1 | contig 21976 bp, 28 predicted proteins | sample CZODoug1_16funga_FD_122059 | JGI IMG/M metagenome (GOLD analysis project Ga0137409, IMG submission 122059) | Vadose zone soil fungal communities from Angelo Coast Range Reserve, California, USA - CZODoug1_16fungal (Hybrid Assembly) | ecosystem: Environmental > Terrestrial > Soil > Vadose zone... | reverse complement strand
AAGAGATGCATGGGTCGGACTGAGTTCCTGACCTGAAAACGATTACGAGCGAGCCTTTGGGTTGGGTATGGTGCAAATCTCAATGAGAGCGAAATGGCGCTCTTCGGAGTGCTCAGGCTTCGTACGCTCGAAATGTACTTGACACCGCCGACATTGTCAGAGAGGCGATGTTACGCAAGTTGAAGGTAATAAGTCAGACTCTTTCACCCTACGACGAATTCCTCCGATGCCGCCGGATGATCCACCAGGTTTCGCGGCAAAGAGCTGCAGAGCGGTGGCGTCGCCGCCCCAAAGCTTCGCACGGAGAACAGTAGCCGGCGGCTGAGACGCGGAAGACTAAAACCGCAAAGCGGGAGCACGCCCGTACCCACGACAAATCGGATCTCAATGAACCGGGATACTATAGTGCGAAACAACGACTTGCCACCGGCCATTTATGTTCATCCAGACATCCGTGAAGCGGTCACGATATTCGTAGGATTTGCCACTCGAAATTCCTTTTTCGTGATAGCCGCCAGTCACAACAACGGTGTTACCGTGCACTCGAACACTTAGGCCCGTCATTTCTGTAACCTCCACGTGGAGGGTAGAGTCGCTGTTGTGGGCAATGTATCCAGACTTGCTCAGTGTGCTTCCATCTTCCAGAGTGATGATGAAATCTTCCGCTAACAAAGACCCCATCGCCGCGACATCCCCACGCTTGTAGGCGGCATTCCATTTGTCCTCGATCGCGAGAATCTTGGCCGACGTGCTCTCTGGCTTGTTTTGCGCGGTCCCAGAAGCGCAACCCCATATTGCGCCTAAAATGAGAGCCAAGATCTTGATATTCATTCGCACTCTGGTTTCTCCGTCTCTTTATTTCTGCAGCAGACCCAAATGGCTGGCAACGCAAATCCATTCATCGTTGTGCTTGACCCACGTATCCGTGAATCGTCCATAGTGCTCGTAGGGTTTTCCATTTTGCTTACCCTTTTCATGGGTGGCCCCGGTCACGACCACTGTGTCGCCATAGCGATGCAGCTTCATGTCGTCCGAAACTTCCAGCGTCACCTTATTGGAGATATCGCGGATCGAAGTGAGGAACTGCGGTTTTGCCATAACTGTGCCATCAAAATCCGTAAGCACAAAATCTGGATGTAGCATGCTGCCCATTGCAGTCGCGTCGTGGTTGATCTGGGCTTGGTTCCAGATGTTTTCCATGGCGATAATTCGCTTCTCGTCGCCTTCCGATGATGGTGGTCGTTGTGCGAAGAGAACCCAAGAGAAGAAGGCACAGAGGATCAGCATCCGTGACATTGAGAGGGCTCCTTGCCTAGAACAATGAGAAACGGCAGTTCCACGGGTGAATTCTAGCAGGAAGCTCGGACCGACGCGGATTAGTGAGGTGAACAGGCGACTGCGCTCATGATCCGACTTTGGACTAGGCATTCGAACACGAAGAGGATTGCTGCGGGGTTGCCTACTAGAGTGGGCTATCCAGGATGGGCCGGGTTCAATAGGCCAAGCTAACACGTCGGGGCGCGAGTATCAGCTAACCCATTGGCTCGGCCCAATTCGCAGCGTGGCAAACGACTTGCAGTAGCGCCATCACAATTGTTCTTGGAATCCGGAGGGCAGCCTTTCAGAGCACCCGGCGAAAATGGTGATCTTTCAACAACTGCTCTGCCCCGGCTCCGCCCATGCAGATCCGTGTGGAAGGGTGCAACTTCGGAATCAGACGATTAACTCGAGCGAAAACATTCTACCGCCTCTTTGACGTAGCGCATTGACCAAAGCTCTAAACGGCGCTATATCTTTGCACGATCCCCCACATTCAACGTTCTCTGCCCGCCAAGGCTGGACAGGTAGCGATGGAAATACGTAATCTTTGCGTCGTCAAGTGGCTTGCGACCATACCAGCAGTAGGGGTCTGCACGCTGTGCAATCGCGAGTTCAGGGTCTCTATCGCTAAGCTCAAGAGCACCGAGACAAAATGGAGTCTGCGGGCTCAATTCGACTGCCACATCTGCGCCCCAGGAACCGAGTCTCAGATTTCGCGCACAAAGCCACGACATCAGCGAATCGCGGGGCCTGGGTCCTTCGATTCGAAAAAGCTGTAGTAAAACTATAGTGTTCGATAGTCAAAACCGGGCAAATCAGATCACTACGCGTCAAGTCGTTGGCTTTGTAAGCCATTGAAAAATCAAGTAGAGTAGAGAATTTTCCAAACGGATCAGAACCCACTGGTGTACTTGAAAACCGGCATACCTGAAGAGGATACAACGATCTACGACTTTGGACGCACTGCGACTAGGTCGATTTCTACCAAAGCGCCACGAGCACCAGCGGGCAGAGCCACCTGCATCGTGGTGCGCGCGGGCTTGCTCGGTTGGTCCTTGGTGCCCACCCCCCGCAACCCTGATCGCATGGGATTTTGAACTGGGCCGGGGGCGCGCGCTAGCGAGAGGGGCGGGAGTGCGGGCTAACTATTCGGCTAAACTGCCAAATCTTGGGCGGCTTTCGTTTTGGGGCACTTTTGCAACGACGTGAGTTCTCAAGAACTTAACAGCCTTCAGCCTATGGCCCGACAATTGCAATCCGCAATCCAGGAGGCCTCGTTCCATTATGGAAATTAGCTTTGCCCTTCGTCTTGAAGAACGTCTTTCAGACCTCGAAGACGAACTCCGCCGAATAGACACTCCAGAAACACCAAGCAGCGAGCGCGACGCCCTCAAGGCCACGATTGAAGATGTGCGGAAGCTCATTCGGAGGTGGGTCTCTTGATGCCTATCATCACTTGATAGGGTGTAACGGTTCAACAGGTAAAGTATCGGGCTCTCGTCCCAGCCGAGCTACGTTACTCCTATGCTGCTGACCACCCAGATGCGGACTGACACTCGCTGTATCCGACCATTGCATCTCTGAGTTGGGAATCAACCTCGTCCGCGATGGTCATAACGTCAAGCAACACCTTGCTGAAATCCACACTGGACAGGTTATTTTGCAGCGTGCCAAAAATGCTGACCTGAAGGAATCGCGACTCTTCCACTACCATTGCCACGCTGTAGCCTTGTTTGCGTCGTAGTTGTCCATGCTGACGCGCGGCGATGGAGTTGAATTTCGTCGTCGGATGGACACGCAGACGGTAAATCAGGTCTGCGATTAGATTGGGAAGATGTCTAGCACGGTCCTCAAAGCCAAGAGGGATACGGCATAACTCTTCGTCGTGCTCCACTAGTACCATCCAGTCGCGAATCGTAGCGGCGAGGTCGTGTTCCAATATGGAAGCAACGCTCGTTACCACACGACGATCCGAATAGGCCAACGGTTTGGCCAGTCTTTCGCGAATCACTGTCCTGAGGGAGGCGATTGCGATTGGCTTTACGAGGATTTCATCCACCTGGATGCGGATGGCGGCCAGCGCCTCGTCGATCACGGGGTAGCCACTGAGTACCAGCGTCGGTGCGCGCGGGTGGGTGTGGCGCATGGCGCTGACGATGGTGAAGCCGTCACCCGCCTGCGGCATGTGAAGGTCAGAGAGAAGCAGGTCGAAGCTCTCTGTTGCAATGCGCTGAAGTGCTTCGGCCACACTCCCTACGGCAATGACATCTAAGCCGTCGCGTTCCAGTGTTGCCCGCAGCATATCGCGGACTGCGCCGTCGTCCTCAGATAGTAAGATTCTGGGCATCCCCACCGTCCTTCTGGGGCCGAACGTTCGATTTGGGTCCCTGAGCCAATGGCGATGTTTCTCGATAAAGTCTGCTCGCGACACGAAAGGCGGCCCTGAACCCGTCGTGTCGCGACGCTCGCTAAACAACGCCCCGATTGCGCAGTCTGATATAGATTGTACGATTCTATCTGATCAATATTGCTCATTGCTCACTGTTGTCAATGTTGGAACAACGTGTCCCAGGTGCTTGTGTCTGAATCTCAGAACAATGCAGCGAAGTGCCGAATATTCGGCACACAAAGCACCCCTTGATTGTCTGCTCTCGTGGGCCTACTATTTCCTTGTTGTTCTTCCATCGGGCCACGCTCTCAAGTCTTGCCTTTGCAAAACAGAGAATGAATCATGGCCCTCTACAAGTACGCAAAGTGTATTCGGCAAGTCGATAGTCCCGCATTCGACAAAGTACATCCTCCAAGAACGCCTGCACCGTGGCCAGGGATATATCAGTGTGATTTCTGCGGTGACGAGATTGCCATTGCACAGAGTCACATCCTTCCATCCGACAACCATCACAAACACAAATCCACCGCGCCGATACGGTGGCGTCTCATTGTTGGTCTGCGAGAAGAGTGAGGTGAAGATGACTCACGACCGCCTCGTTGACCTCACCACCAAACTCCACCAGACCAGTCGTCTGTCCACACATGAAGCGCAAGAATTCGCCAAATTGATTGGCAGAGCAAACCCCGAACTCGAAGGGGTTGCTTTCCGCCTTGTGACGCAGACATACAGCCTTGAAGATGCTGAAAAATTCAGCATTGCTTGCAAGCTCCTTTTTGGTTGTGTACTGGCCAGAAGGGTGCAATGAACGCCGATAACGAGATTGGGAAGTCTACGCTCCCAGCCGCCCAGTATTTACGAGCTTCCTCAGAACATCAGAGGTTCTCCACTCTGAACCAGAGCCAAGCCATCGCTCAGTATGCGACGGATAACAATTTTCATGTAGTCCAGACCTATATCGACGAAGCGAAGAGCGGGCTGGTGTTGAAGCGTCGACTCGGTCTGCAACAACTATTGCAAGATGTTGTATCAGGTTCTGTTTCCTACAAGGCGATCCTGGTCTACGACGTGAGTAGATGGGGGCGATTTCTTGACGCGGACGAGTCCGCGCACTACGAGTTCCTTTGCAAATCAGCGGGCATTCCAGTTCATTACTACGCAGAGATGTTCGGAAATGACTCCTCCCTGTCGAGCCTAATCATGAAGTCGCTCAAACGCGCCATGGCTGGAGAGTACAGCCGCGAGCTTTCCATCAGAGTTCATCGGGGGATTGAAACTGTTGTGCGGAATGGCTGTCGGGGTGGAGGATCGCCCGGATACGGTCTTCGTCGCCTTCAGGTTGGCGCTGATGGCATCAGAAAGCATCAACTCAACCTCAATGAACGCAAAAGCATTTCATCGGATCGAGTGGTCTACGAACTCGGGCCACCTGATGAAGTGCAGTGCATCCGCGAAATCTATCGAATGTACATTGACGCACGGATGTCTCACAGCGCAATCGCAAGAACACTTAACGAGCAGCGTATCCCAGCACAGGCGAAGAGAGGGTGGACGCACTTTGCCGTACGCTCAATCCTTACCAAACCTAAATACATGGGAGCCTTGGTCTACAATCGCACGACGCAGTATCTGCAAAGTCCACAGAAGCACCGTCCTGAATCCGAATGGATTGTTGTTCCAGACGCTTTCGAAGCAATTGTGGACGCCGCCACCTTCCACAAGGCTCTGGCCGTACGCGATTCGAAGACTTGGTACCAGTCGGATGCTCAGCTACTCGACCGATTGCGCGTGATCCTCAAAGAGGAGGGAAGGCTGTCCATAAAGATTCTCGCTCAGCATCCAGATGGCCCACTGCCCAGCGCCTGTCGCAGGCGGTTTGGCTCGCTCGCCAAGATGTACGAGTTGGTCGGGTACGAATCGAAGAAGCTACCCGGCATGGGCCTCAGAAGCAGGCTGTATGCCATGCGCAAATCACTGTTAGAACATCTTGTTTCGATGTTTCCGACGGATTTGAGAGTAATAGCTCCAACTAGTTTTCGTTCGCGGACTCTGTTGCGACACAAGACTGGCCTCAAGATTTCCGTCCGTGTGTGTCGTTATATGTGGTTGCCAACAAAAAACCAGCAGTGGGTCGTCGAACATCATGGCAAAGAAAATCCATTCGTTACCCTACTCGTGTTGCTGAATTCAAGCAATACGACGATTGAAAAATTTGCGCTGGTTCCGCGACTCCCCTTCCACCGCAGGTTTGCCATCGGGTCAAGAGATGCGGTACTGAGTGCGGGTATACCGATAACCGACCTAAGCCGGTTCTTGACCGCGCTTGAAGAAATGAGAATTCGTAGGCGCGTGGCATCGGGGCGGAAAGTTGCTCTTGGAGGCAGTTCCCCCAGCTCACAGAACGGTTCGTGAAAAGCTGGAAGACCTCCGAACGATGAGGATACAAATGAGCACGGTCGATGTGCCACCAACATCTACGCTCCCAGTCGCCCAGTATCTGCGGGCGTCCTCGGAACATCAACAATTCTCAACCACAAACCAAAGGCAGGCCCTCGCCCTCTATGCTACAGCTAATGGCTTTCAGGTAGTCCAGACCTACATCGACGAGGCGAAAAGCGGACTGGTGCTTAAGCATCGACCAGGTCTTCAACAACTACTTCGGGATGTTGTCTCAGACTCCGTTCCCTACAAGGCAATTCTTGTTTATGACGTGAGCCGATGGGGAAGATTTCTCGATTCTGATGAGTCAGCGCACTACGAGTTTGTTTGCAAATCTTCCGGTGTCCCGGTTCACTACTGCGCCGAGGTGTTCGGAAATGATTCGTCAATGCCGAACTTGATTATGAAGGCCGTTAAACGTTCGATGGCCGGAGAGTACAGTCGCGAGCTTTCCGCCAAGGTCGCCTGTGGACTTGAGCGACTCGTTCGAAATGGGTTTCGCTCAGGAAGTGTACCGGGGTACGGACTCCGGCGCCTGCTTCTGGCGGCTGACGGAAGCAGGAAACAACAACTCAAGCTGCACGAACGGAAGAGCCTCGCGTCGGACAGAGTCGTTTACGAACTCGGGCCACCTGATGAAGTGCAGTGCGTCCGCGATATCTACAAGATGTTCATTGAAAAACGAATGAACTATGTATCTATTGCGCGGACCCTCAACGAGGGCGGCGTTCCCACGGTGTGCAAATGGGCGCTGGACTCACGTCGCCGTACGAACGATCTTGTCTCACGCGAAATACACGGGAGCCTTGGTCTATAACCGCACAACGCAACGGCTTCAAGGACCGACCCACAATCTTCCGAAATCGGAGTGGATCGTTGTCCCGGATGTCTTTGAAGCCATCGTAGACCAAACCACCTACGAAAGAGCACAAGCAATACGATTTGACCAAATCTGGAATAGGTCTGATGCTGACCTTCTCGACCGATTGCGTGTCGTACTCAGAAAATGTGGGAGGCTTTCCTCAGACATTCTTATGCAGAATCTTGAAGCCCCGTCAGCCACCACCTGTCGGACCAGATTTGGTTCTCTCATGAAGGCATACGAACTGATCGGATACCGGCCGAGGATTGCGGCAACTGTTGAACTCAGAACCAGGCTCCGGTCGCTGCGAAAACGACTCATTGATGACCTCGCAGCCTTGTTTCCCAAAGAATTGACGCTGGTAGACCATGGAAAGCAGTTGAGGACTTATTTGCGGCACAGAACGGGTCTCAAGGTCTGCGTTCGCGCTTGCCGATCCATAGTTCGTCAACAGGGAGGTGCTCGCTGGGTGGTCGAGCCTTACATCAAAGAGAATCGCTGGATAACCCTGCTTGCTCTGCTTAATTCGAACAACACAAAGTTCGAGAAGTTTGTGTTGCTGTCGGGGATTCCGTTTCGAGGGAAAATTACTGTCGGTCTAAAGGATGGGTTGGTGAAGTCCGGTTCTAAACTGACAGACCTACGAAGATTCTTGAACGTGCTTGACGAAATGAGAATTCGCAGACGGACCAAAATCCGCGCTATATAAGCAGGAGTCCTACGCGAGCTGTCCGACAGCGGGCAGGAATTTAAGCACGCTCCCCAGCGTATTGGGCTTTACCCTATCGGGAGTTGTCTCGTATGTGGAACATGGCCGAACAACAGCACCATCGGCTTGCCTCCGAGTCGGAAGACATTGAGCAGGGCATTGAAGGGCAAAAGAAGGCTCTCGAAGAGCAATTCTGCAATGCGGAGGTGGGCGCTTGGATCTTTTTGTCCGCGACGGCTGACAGTCGAGGCCCCCGAGGTGCAGATAAACCTTGACTTGGCCGAATGCATTGTCCTCGCTCCTGTGTTACACCTCCCGAAATGTGACCTCCACCCGATATGCCCAGCCCGTTTAGAACATCCAAGAGACGCATCTTGGCTTGGTCAACACCAGGGATGTCCCGCGGTTGAAGGTGAACTTTTCCGAGTGTTCGCCGGCATCGAGAACGAAGCCTTCAGGATCATCGAAGTGGTCGAAGATGAGCCCCGAAATCTTGCGGGTGTGGCCAGCGTCGTGTTCTTCTCCCCTTCCTTCGCCTCGGCCCTTGCCCCCGGTCGGAACACCGATTCGGAGCTCCGTCGAACGAAGGCGGAATTTGGTTCGCGTTGACGCCAAGCCCGTTGACGCAATTGCCCTAGCTCGTTGAGTGCGGCATTGGCCGATAGGTTCATCCCAGCGTCAGCCTTCCCGCTTCGAGTGCAACCCTGGGTTCTATCGGCTTTGGATCAACTTCACGCGCGACGAATTCTGCATACTCGCTCCAAATGTCTTCTTCCCCGAATCGGCAGCGAGCGATCAATTGTTCCAGAGATCGAAGATGCTTCGCTCTTTGCTCGCCTTGGCGAAGGGACCATAGGGTCGCATCGCCAGAGGCCCGAACGGCGGCTGCACAGTACAACGCTTCAGAAATGCCGGCTGCCAGCCCTTGCGAGGACAGAGTGTCACGCGCCAGAGCGGCGTCACCGATCCTCCAGCCGGCCCCATCGGTGGCCCACTGAACCGAGGCAGCCGAAACTTTTCCTGGAATCAGCTCGGCCAGCGCAGGAAGTCCTATTAGTATCCAGCCCGCGCCAACCTCCTGGAGTTGTCGCTCCAGGGACAAAGGATCTCCCAGGATCGTCTTGTGTCTGCCAACAATTCCAAGAACAATGTGCCGAGACGAACCGAGCCGGTACACGAAACCTCCAGGTAGCGCTGCAATCCTCAAGCCTGGGCTCGCCGAGCAGGACTGCCTCAACGCCAGGAATGTACGGGCAGCCCAAGGCTTGACCGGCTGCATCTTCTTACTGGCCGACACACTTCGGCGGCCGGTGGCATCAACTAAGCGCAAATCGTTGCGCCTTGCCGCCGCAAGAACCGGCTCATAACCATCCCGCTGATTGCTCAACGCTACACTCACGCGACCGCTCGCGATCACCGCTTGCAACAACGCCAGGTCAAGACTCGGGCGCTCAACGTGGGCGGCCACGGGAGCGTGGCTCTCGATCGCGTCCTCTTGCTCCCATGCGATCTGCCGGGACTCGTGCAAATCATCCACTCCTAGCTGTTGGGGCTTAATTCCGAATTCGACCAAGAGCGCCAGCAGCGAAGCCGGAACCGCTTCTACTCTGGGCAGGTCTTCGCGGGAGGGCAGTTCCCGGGTTACGAGCTTAGTTGGAAAGTTCTTAGAGAGTTCCAGAGCCGCGACGAGTCCGACTGGCCCCGCGCCCAACACAACTACCTGCGATGGAAAGCATCGCCTCACGGGTGGTCAACCGGCGCAAACCGGGCATCATCAGTGATACGATCAAATGCCACCAGAAACCCCGCGGCCGCCAGCGCTTCGGCGGCGCCATCGAGACCGGTTGGCCCCAGCATCGCATTTCGTGCCGTATTGATGGCCGAAGCACCGGCGGGAATGCCCAGAGTGTACCCATTAGATAGACGTTCCAACAGGGAGCGGTATTCCTGTTGGAGTTTCTGGTGCAAAGTATTGCTCGCGAGCGCAACCACGGCATCGGGCTTCGTCAGGTAATCAAGTGGGTCGTGTCGATTGAGCCATTCCTGAATGAAACTGAATGTCTCAAAGTGGCTCTCGCCGTCGGCGATCACGGAACGGATCGTGTGCCGCATTTCGTCGGACCCGAGATCTTCCAAGGTCACTAGGACTCGGGAGTAGAGACCGTCTACCCCGATCGAGGGCTTCTCAATATCGATGAACGCCTGGATCGCTTCCGGAGTTGCCGCGCGCGGCACAACCGGGTTGAATCTGCCCGGCTCGGTCGCGGGAACTGCAGACGCCACCCCCAGCGCGGGAACGAATCCGGCCGGATCGAGGGCGCGCAACACGTCATTGACTGCGCGAATATGCCGCATCTCGCCGTACGTGATCCGCATGATCTCATCCCTGGCGGCATCCACGTCGTCTTGCGCTGCCGCGGGAACCCCAACCACTCTTAGCGAATAAGCCGCCGCCAGGTACTCGTGTATCACCGCCAGCTCAACGCCGGCGGCATAGCGCAGATTGGTTACGAGCTCAGCCATGTTGGCAAACTTCGAAGCGGTAAAGCCCCCTGGCATGTACGGAGCAACGGTCTCCCGCCCTTCGAGGACGAAGTTCAATGTTTGCCACTGACTGTTGATTTCGTAGTGACTGAGCTCGACCGGTACATTGATGGTCGCGGGTTCGGGCAGAGTGTTGATCGTGCGGTCCTTGCGCTCCCAGGGCACATAAAGATTGGCCTCTGGCGGAGGCGGAAACGGAGACGCAGCTGGGAGTACGGGAAGGGCAATATCGGGATGGTTGGACGCCCAGTAAAAGCACCCGCAGTCGCGGAAATCATGGGTCCACGGGCTACACAGTGACTGCGTCAACTCCCCGGGCAGAAACATCTTGGCCAGCGCGCCGTTGTCATCCAGATAGCGCGCCCGGTTCCCAACCAGCGAGCGGGTTGTATTGCCCTGACGGAGAGTGAGTTGGACCTCGGTTCCTTCGGTTAGAAGACGAATGGCGGTCCAGGCATCCGGCGGCAAGCGATCAGGGCCCATGCTAGGCGAACGGAGGCGGGCGATATCCAACGTCCGCACTCCGAGCGGGCCGTAGGTTCCGCGCATCTGGGTAATCGTCCACCTTTGCCCTTGGGATACCCCAGTATTGATCTGTCTGTACGTGGCGGCGATGTTGGGGGGAATCTGGTCGTTGCTGGCCGCGTCTTGAACACCAGGTATGTCCACCGATACCACATCGATTTCAGTATCCTGAATATCAACTTCCAGGAATGGGAAAAACCGTCTTTCCAGATTGCGCAGGTCGCATTCGAGCCCGGGGAAGCAGTTTCCGACACCAGACTCGAGGCGCGTTGAGGCGGGATTGCCGGGTACGGTCGCGGCGCCGGCGGCGGGTGGCTGACCGCGGCGCAAGGCCGCGACATTCCGTGGGATCAGCTTGATTGGCGTCTGCTGGCTCATAAACATGTCTCCTTTAAGCAGCGTTACCAAGGTCCAAGACTTCCGGCCTGTTCGCGGAAAGTTCACAATACGCCGCGAGACAAAACTCCAACCAGCCGCGAATAAAGCCACATGAGGAATCGTTTCTGTTGGAAGCCTCCTGGTGACACCCGCCGGAACATAGATACCGGGCCCAGCAGCGCTGGCAGGCCGGTTGGGAGTGAACGTGGCGTGCTGCCAGGAATCCCGCCCTCCGGTTCAGATCGAGTGCATCGTTGGTGCCCAGCTGAAACGCTGGGGAGCCGATGGCGCGGTGACACGCGTACCAGTCGCCGTTGGCAGCAACGGAAAAATATCCACCGCCCGCGCCGCAAGGATACGGAGAACTGGCACCTCGATGGAGCTGCTTCAAGGCCACCGCGAGATTGGAAAATCGAATGGGAATTCCATGGTACACACGCTCCAGTTCAGCTTTGGCGAGCGCGATCATTTCCGCCAGATACTCGGGCCAGTCTTCATCTCGAAGGGCGCCTCCGTCAGCTCTGGCCGAGCGCAAAGGTGCAAATCCCATTTCCCGAAACCCGATGGACAAGACCGCCTCGAAGCGCTCCTGGAGATTGAATTCACCTCGGGCGACGGTGGCACGCGCCGCAACCAGAGCGAGTCCCGGGTCGGCCAACAGCGGCCGGGTCGCGCCGACCATTCTTTCATAACTGCCCCTGCTCCCGCCGAACGCAGGCCGCTGCAGGTTCTGGATTCGCTCGCCTCCGTCGACACTCACGGTAACGGCAAAGCGGTGTGTCCGCATTAGTTCGACGTCCTCCTCATTCAAGAGCGTGCCATTGGTCGTGACCGAAAAGCGCACATCAAGGCCAAGGTTGTCTCCCTGTTCGGCTGCGTATTCAACCGCGCGATGGATCAGGCTGCGATTGACAAACGGCTCACCACCGAGGAAACCGACCGTAACCGGCGAAAAGCGTTCGGCACCGCACAACAGCTTGTCGATGGCCGCACGGGCTGTCTCCCATGACATCGGGTCGGGCTGCGCTCCCTGAAAGGATCCTCTCGCCGCGTAGCAGTAGGAGCAGGAAAGATTGCAGCTGGAACTGACGTTCAGGGAAATACTCTGCGGAGCTGGCGCAACAACATGATCCAGCGGCACCTCACCGGTCGCGGTGTCGGCTAAAGCCGCGACGAGAGAAGGCGGCAGTACCTGGGCATCGGCGTCACGATCTGGATCGTGCGGCAAATCGAAGATCCTCGAATGCGGCACGATGAGCAAGTGTTTTCCCAGCGTGGAATGAAACACTTTGAAAAGTGGAGCCGCCGCATCGCCTCCTATCACCGTGAGCGGCGCCATCATGACTGACCACCTGACGAGGTGCGTTGCCGCACCCGCGCGATCCGCGCTAATACGAGCTGGCGCCGCTGGGTTGCACGCTCTGAGAGCGGTCGGGCGGCGCGTCTCGCCAACGCATCGATCGGCGCTGCCAGGGGCGGCTGGGATTCAGTCTCCGTGACCCAAGCCATTAGAAGATCGTATTGCCACGTAGTTAAAGTGAGAGGCCCGGCGTTGGAATTTCTCATGAAAGGAGGCATCCTCATGGTGGTCGTTCCGATCCCGCCGGCTGACTCACCTCTCTCGGCTTCAAACGAAGCCCGAATGAGGTTTGCCAGGCGTCCTGGGTTTCGAACGACAAAATTGCGCAGACCTTCGAGAGTAGAAAGCTCGTGGTGCCGATCGCGGGCATGGTCAGTTAACGGGAGTCGGATTTCCCCGCTGACTGCAGAGAGCGGAAACGATGAATTTCGCAACACGTCCTGGCCGCCCATCGCCCTGGTTGGCTCGCGCGTTTTGTCCTTGGCGATAGGGGCAGGTGCGAGCTGTTCTCCGGTCAGCCGTGACGCCTTCGCTCGGCGTTGCAAATCAAGGTTGAAGAGTGACACGGTTTCGTAGATGCGCTCGAAGAGGTCTTGTACCCAGGCATCCCGATCGGGGGCTGACATCAGCGCGGTCCGCGCAGCGCTGTCAGCCTCTCGATCGTTCAATTCATCCGCCAAGGACAGGAATGGCCGCCGGTCCGGAGCGAAGTCCGGCGGGGCTACGAATACGTTGGCCGCCGCGGTCAGTGAAGTCTTGGGCGATCCGAATCTAACGGTAACTTCAATCCGTGCTTCACAAGTGTCATCCACTATCCCCAGGGATGGATTCACGGTTGGGTTCACATCCGCGCCGTCATAGGTATCTGCTGGCGCATCTGGCGCGGTCGTGTCGGCCCTGGCACCTTGCCAGCCGGCGTTCTCGTTTAGAAAGGCCCGAGCTGGATCGACCGGAGCGAAGGAGCCACCCCCGTCTGGAGTATGTGGATCTGCGGACTTGGGCGGCCCATAAAAATGCCCTCGTGCCGGCGTGAACCGGAATCGGATCACCTCCACGCTGACCCGCGGCATTCCATTCTCCAGTTGGGTCCAGGGACGATTCGGGTCAGGCGCCGGTTGTGACCGGCTCTTCAGCACTTGAAATGAGCCGAGCGGGATGCTGCTGCCAGCCGGGATCATACGGCGGGTGGCAGGAACGCCCGGTGGGCTAACCGCCAGAATGGCCGTGGGAGAAAACTTGTCGGCTCTGATCTCGAGTGCTGGGAATGTTCCAAACTGGAGATCGGGATTGGAGGTTCGCCGAGACACCTTGAAGTTCTTGGCGTCTACCATAATCGCAAGATCACTTAACGAGGCTCCCTGTTTTTGCAGTAGATCTGGAGTAACGGGCACGTCCCTCCAGGTTGCGGGATCACTACCGGGTTCTCCGACCGAGGCCCACAACTCAAGGAAGGGGCAAACAGGACGGATAAGGCCACCATCGCGGAATGGCAGAGCGGGTGGCAGTCCCGGCTCGACGGTCCCATCCGATTGCACGTCCAAGGACCAATCCGGCTCGATCGTCGTTTCGCCGTAGGTGCGCGGATTCGGCGACTGGACCCAACGATAGGCTTTTTGCAACGTAGTGCTGCCTCCGAGCCGCGCAATCGCGATCGGCGGGTTGATGAACAGTCTCTGCATGGTTTCAGCCATTGGAAACACCCTCTCTGCGACGGCGCACGAAGCAGACAATCTGGCAAATCAGAGAGTCACCCTCGTCGTGCCGCCCGCGTGTTGAAACTTGACGAAGATTTGCCGGGCCTGTTGATCGACTCGCCATCCCGTCGCCGCCGCCTCAAATTGGCCTCAGCTTTCGGCAAGTTCAGTCGCCTGGAATCGGTCCGAGACCCATATTTGCCGGGCAACCAGCTGGCCGGACGACAACCCATGCTCATTTCCGGGCAGCCAAAACTTGAAATTGCGCTTGTCTTTGCCGGTCGATGCCCTTCACCAAAATTTTTTTGAAGTCAAAGTGCCGCATCTCCGTCACGCTGATTTTCGAACGAGATCCACGTACTCATCGATCCCATTGGCTCGGATCATCGCAACGCAACGCTGCAGCTGTTCACGTGTACCGTATCTGCTAGGGACGGTCCATCATGGCCCGTGAATCCCGAGGAACGCATGCGCTTGTATCGCAACGTGATTCCCACCGGAAGGGACCGCAGCGTCGCTGTCCAACGGCGAACGGACTCCGGGAACGCGGCCCGGTCCGAAGAAAAATCTTGCGAGAGTACGCCCATCTTTCCCCACATCCAGCTGCGAGTCGTCGTCACTCTGCTGTCCCAAATTCGCCCAATACAAACTTTCCGCTTACTTCAGTTTGCGTGCGTCGCTCATTTTCCCAGCGCGTAGCGCACGAAGTCTTTAAGTGTGTAGTTGGGATTTTTCTCCGGCTGCCAATTGGGTTCTAGGCTCAGCAGAGAGTGGTTGTCCCCAAAGATTAAGCCCAAGAAGACTTCCGCTACGATGCGTCCGCCAACCGGGCCAAGCCGAGGAGTCGTGATCGAAACCTTCTCCTTCACCGGAACTGTGACGTCTTCCTGGTGCTTCATAGCTTCCGCCAAAACGTACGTCCAAAGTGGGCAGTTTTTCTTAAACACAGGAGCCACCATGTCGATGCTAACGGGCTCTTCGCCCTTGTCGGGCTTGTCCACGCCCTTGCCGATGAGGATTTCCTTGTCCTCCATCGGCTTCACACCCATGGCATGGGCAACCTGCTGTCCCGAAGGCAGCCCCAAGCGCCACGCGCGCTCAAGGTTACGCTGAGCCAGCGAAGAGGGGTTGGCTGCTACGGCGAGCGGAAGGTGAGAGAGGGGATTCACGACAGACGTGTCGATGCGATAGGCAAACTGGAGCCGCTTCTTATTGTCCGCGGGACTGCCGTCATAAGTTCGAACATCCAGATCGATGAATCGTCCCCAATCGATCGTCTTGTTCGTCCCCATGGCGCGAAACCCGGTGAGATCATCCTTAAACCCGCGCGTCACAGCATCCGACGTGGTGAAAATCGGGAGTAAAGTCGAGTCCTCATCATTCAGCCGATAACCGGGGCGGATCATCGAATGACCCAGACGATAGCAGGCCACCGAAAACTCCACCGGCATGAACGGCAAGTTTTTCCAGTGGAAGAACTTTAGCTTTTTTTCCTCATACTTTCCGTTTGTTTTCAAATCCGCGATAACGGTGGAATGCACAATACGCGGGAGAAAATCATTGAGGAGGACGTATTGATAGTGGAAGCGCACAAGTTTTTGGATCTGCTCAAAGGGCAGATTCGGATTGTCTACCATGGTCCGGTTGTGGAAACGGTGGAATAGGCCCTGCAGTTGGGAAACGATTGAGTTCTCGTCGTTCCGAGGGTCGCCGATGAGAGCACGAGCGGGCTCCGCCGCGTTTCGCGGCAAGTCTGTTGCTTTCAGGCCGCCGCCGCCTATCTCCTTGCCTAGCAAGAACGCGTTGTCCCCGTCATACATATACGGCTGGTCGTCAGGACCGCGGCCATAGATATTATCGAGATCGAAGGCGGGAGTTCGGAAATCGGTCAAAGCGTCCGGGTCATCCTGCATTTGCAGACTACTTGCTGGATCGAAGGTGATGTCATGATCGACGAATTGGCCTAAGTACGTGTAGAGCGCCGGAATGCCACTCTCTTCGGGATCTTTCCCATCCGTCGGCGGATCAAACGGTGCCGACATCTTGGCTGCGAGCAGGGCCAGACTGTTCAGGTTCTCCTTTTCCGTCGATCCAAATCGTGCCGGTCGTAGTGAGCGAAACAATCGGCCAAAACGGCCTTGGAACAAAGGAGAATTCTTTGTGGCCGTCAATCCGCGGATCGGCGTGCTGTGTCTCTGAGCCATCAGCGACCTCCAGTTGTGAAATAAGAATAGAGAATGCCTGGCGGGACGAACTTGAGTGACGTGGGGGACGCGTCCAGATTCAGTTGAGTGTGTGGACGCTCACGGGGGTGCATTCCTCACCTGCCGTCGTACCAGAAATAGGGATTAAGTGTAGTCGGAGTCTATGTGTTGTCAAGTAAAAAGAAGATCAATTTTGATGATTCCGAGAATTGCCATTTCAAAATAGGCGGCGAGAAAGAGGCGAGCGTCTACTTAGGTTTAGGAGCCCATATTTCAGGGACGTAAATCACGCGGTCGTACCACTATCGAGTCCCGTGGGATGCGCGAATAGAAACCCCTCCAATGCCAGATTTGCTTTGAGCTTCGCGCTTTCATATCGCCTAATCGGAACACAACATTGTGCCTCGCGTTCCAGTCTGTAGAGAGGGTGGCCATTGGATTTGAACGACCGACCTTTGGGTTAATGAGCACAACCACCCAAGAAACAGCATTCTTTTCAAGGACTTGGCCCCGCCGGGAAGCCTTTGCGCAATCTGCACCGTCGGTACCTAGCGACTCTCCATCTGTGACTATCGCGGCGCTGCTACCCCGCAAACTGACGCCCACCGGAACCGAGGTTGGCATTCAGGCGCTCGAATTCCCCAAATCGAAACATACCCTTGCCAAAGGGGCGGTCCAAGAGTACAGTGTGGCCGATGTTGGTGTTCCGTGTTGAAAATCACTTAGAATTGAGGGTAAGATGCCACGACTCATGAGAGAGATGGCTGTCGTTCTCGTCTTCACCACCTCTTTCGCAGTAGGCACCTTCGGTCAGCGTTGCGGCAAGGAAGGCTGGGCGGTGAAAACTGGGGACAGACTCTGGAGTTGGACTGGTCAACCTCGCAAGTCCGCAGCCAGCGAACATCTCCCAGTTGATTACTCTGCCAGCGCCAAGCCCACCACCCACGGACTCCCGTTTTGCGCCCAGCGAAGACACTGTGTTTGTGGTCAACGCCACGTTGACGGACTACAAACTTGAGACCGGGGCAACCGGAGATTCGGACTACCAATTGGTTCTTATGGATGACCAAGGGAACACGATGGTCGCGGAGATTCCCTCTCCGTCCTGCGTCGATCCGAGCAGTGCGTTTTCCAGTCAGATCACGAGCGCACGAGCGCAGTTTGACGCACAGTCTTCCGTGACCTCTTCTTTCCAGACGGCGAACCTTCCAGTCCGGGAGACGGGCGTAGGTTTCTTTGATTTCTTTCACAACCAACACGGCGCGGCCCCAAATGTAATCGAGCTTCATCCAGTGCTAGGCTCAGGCTAGCGCTCACTCGGTAACCAGTTAGCGAAAACGCAGCACTCTTGCTACCGATGCTATCGAGCCAAGCTTTGGTAAACAGCACGGACGAGGGAAAAGGCCCCGGCCCAAAGCCCCAACACTGGCCGTCAGTAGCCACAACAGTGTTGGGATGGCTGGGAAGTATTCGGGTTCTTGGTCTTCACGCACGAGCGCAATTGTCGTTGCCGTGAATCAGGCTATGCAAGTCTACGAAAGTTGGTAAACAGATTTTAGAATTGGGGACATCCAATGCTACCTAGCCCGACGAAGCTAGAGATCGACCACCGCACGCTTAAGCTACTTGTTGGCTTGATCGCCTTGAGTATGCCAAGTCTCACTAGCTTGCTCACACATCCAAAGATTGCTTCGATTAGCGAGTCGTACTACAGAGGTGGCTGGGCGCAAAGCATTTTCGTAGGGTTCCTGTTCGCAATTGCAGCTTTCCTTCTCGCCTATAACGGTCTATCCCGGTCTGAAATGGTGTTAAGCAAGGTCGCAGCCGTGGGTGCCCTTGGTGTCGCACTCTTCCCGTGCTTCTGTGGAGGCCATACCGAAACTGTCCCATACGTTCATTTTGGTTCGGCGGCAGTAATGTTCCTGATCCTAGCCTACTTTTGTTATGTGTTCTACGGGCGTGCACGCGGAAAGGGCCATACCGAGGCAAACCGACGCGCTTTTGTCTATGCCGCCAGCGGCCTCGCCATCCTCGCTTCCATGTTGACTATGGCAATCGACTCTCTTTTCCCTGGAGTTCTGTCTGCGATTCCTCGCTTAGTCTTCTATTGCGAAGGGACAGCCTTAGTGGCATTCGGAATATCTTGGCTCACAGCTAGTCACACAGTTCCAGTTCTCACGAGAAGCGACGAGCGTTTCTCACCCTTAGGTACGACCGGCAACCAATAGCGACAGTTCTAGCAGGCTGCGGAAAAATGGATGATGTGACTTAGAATCTCCCCGAGTTTCTGAATTTTGTGAGGGAGAGAAGAGTTTTGGCTGCATGCGCCGGTGGCCAGAACATCTTTTTTCGGCCCCGGCGGATCGAGGAGCTCTTTGACCTCTTCGAGCTCGCACGCCAGACAATTGAGCGCTATGAAGGCATTTTGATCGACACGAGCGCCTCAATTGCAAAAGCCATGCGGGCAACGAACTGTTCCGTGATTACCTGATGTCAACGAGGACGCTTCTGCTCAAGGAACCTGCCAATAGCCGGGTTTGGGTGTCGAGCATCGCGAACGATTCCTTTGGGGGTGTCCGTGAGATCGTGAAAGCATGGACCCCCAATGCGCGAGGAGTGTTCACCGACGATCTCAACCGGGCTCAGCATCAGCTTGCGGCCGGATTCGAGGCGAAGTCCTCGGCGATAGCACCGGTGTCATCGGGCACGGACATCCTTGGCGGGCTGTGGCGCATGAAGGCGTTGTTCGAACAATGGATTGTCTGGTCGGGCCATGCTCGGATCATCCGATGGCTCCAAGTATCCGCCGCAGGGAAGCGCATCGTACTCCTCATCCTTGTCACCTGATCCCACCACCGTAGGCACATGCGTGTGATTATCGACGGCTTTGATCTTGCTGATTTCGGAAAGCAAGTATGCGTCGGGTGAACTCTGTGCCACGAGCGGTGTTCCTGCCGCATACCAGGACATACCGGTGAACAGAATTGCAAAAGGGGGGAGGAATTTTGTCATCGAGAAAGTACCTCGGACGACATTTTACAGATCATCCGGCTCGCGAGCATTCGGCAGAATCAATGTTGTCCTGCTGCGGTGCGCGGTTGGAGAGACACGAGGTACAGGTCAGCTCCGGTCCACAGCGGTGAACAAGGGATCCGTAACCGGATACAACTTGGGCAGGTGCTAGCCGGAGCTTTAGATTTCCCCGAAGCCCGTCTGGATAGTTTCCGAGTTGCTCGTCATCCACCCAGAATCGGTGGGCTTCTCGCCGCACTTATCAGAATGCGCCGTCAGTCCGCGGGGCTGCTCCACGCATCCCCTCTTTCCGTCCGGCCGCCTGGATTCCGTGGCACGTTATGCAAGAATTGGTTAGCGCCAAAGAATTCAATCGGTGCCGGTTGGGTTTGAAAGGGTAAAACGCCTGGTGACACTCGGCACACCTATACTGTCGACCGAGAACCTTCTTATGCGCCTGTTCGAAGTGCCAGAAGCCCGGGCGATTTCGTCCTACTTCTTTCGCAAGATCATGGCAGGTCGTACACACATTATTGGCGAAAGCGCATGGAATATCGGGCGCAGGAAGCGGACGCAACTTCATGTTCTGCGATCCATGGGCACTGGTGGTAGCCCATCGCCCGGCGATTCGTCCCATTAAAATTCCAGGCCCGAGGAATGTTCCTTCAAGGGCTGCCTTTCCGTTGATGCCGGCAAACCCTGTGACTTCGCCAACCGCAAAGAGACCAGGGATGGCCGTTCCCGCGCGGCTCAGGACGCGGCACTGCAGATCCACAGTTACCCCGCCCATGGTCTTCCGCGTGATTGGAAAGAACTGGACAGCATAAAAGGGAGGCTTGTCGATGGGATAAGGATTGGGAGAAGCGGTAGGGCTAAAGGTGTGAAAATCCTGATCATCACCGGCCGCCGCAAGACGATTGTAGCGACGCACGGTTTCTACGAGACTCTGTGGGGAAATGGCAGCGTTCCTGCCGAGTTCTTCAAGACTGTCTGCCTTGACTACCACTCCGGCTGTTCGAAAGACCAATTTGTCGACCTCGTGCTGGTTTTCCCAGCCAGCGAGGGTTATGGAAAAGCTGTTGACGCCCTCTGAGTCGAAGACTGCCCAGTAAGTCTTGTCAGTCTGGCCCAGAAGATCAGGCAAGTTGATCTTAGGATCACCGAATTCTTGCGTGAACCTCTTTCCCTCGCGATTAACCCAAATCGACCTGAAATCAAAAGAAGCAAGGCCGCGCATGTGTTGCGGATCATCAGGATCGGGCAATCCCAGAACGTAGTTCCACTGATGATCGAGTCGCGACACGGTGCCCCCGGCATCCCGAACCATTTGCAGGCCGGAACCTACAGCCGATTGAGAAGCTCCCGCAAGCAGGCGATCTGGCTGGGGTAGCCAGCCGGGCCAGTTCTCACGAACGAGCTGTAAATTACTGCCAAAGCCACCCGTCGCGATAATGACGCTCTTTCCTCTGAACGAAGTGCGCTTACCGGTTCGAAGATTCGTCGCGGTGAACCCCGTCACAGTACCGTTTTTCGCGACAATGAGCTTTTCTACCTTGGTTGCCCAAACGAATCGGATGTTCGGGTACCGCAGGCACTCGCGGTACAAGGGGCCGACCAGGCCCCAGCCCTTGCCATGACTAAAATGCAAGCGCGGCACGGAGTTGCCAGGTGGCTGTCCAAGATTATCGAATGTCACGCCGAGCGCGGTAAGCCAGTCATAGACCGATCTTTTCGACCCTTTTACATAAAGGTTAACCCAACCGGCGTCTGCATCCTCTCCGCGTTGCAGGAAGTCCTTCCTCGCCATTTCGGTAGAATCTGAAATGCCTTTTTGTTGCTGTAACGGGGTATCCACCAGAGACAGGGCGCCGTTCGAGACAATCGCATGACCACCGCCAACGGTCGACATGTCCACTACAAGTACCTGATGTCCTGCACGCGCAGATTCGAGCGCTGCGCTTAGACCTGCAATTCCAGCCCCCACAATGGTGACGTCTGTTGGTGGGAGTGTAGCGAATGAAGCTTGCGTGAAGATACAGACCACTACCAGACAGGCGCCTTCGAGCCACCGAGCGACGCTCACGCAATGCACGGAAGTCTTGAAGGGTACTGCCACTCGGGTCACGCAGTTGTATAGGTTCAATAATAAGCGACCAGGATACCGATCGAACCCTGAGAGCTACCGACCGCCGCTTTCGCTGAATTCCGGACGGTTGGTCGGCAAACCTTACCTTGGGATTACTTCACGTTTGCCCGTGATCTGTTCACAATCGCGGCGAGCGGTGTCTTCAGGCCCCCGACCAGGAATTTCACTCCGCTGCCGTTGGCTCTTTCGCCAGGAACTCTTTTGCGGTAATGACTTCAGGGCGATCAGGGTCAGCGTTCCTCCAGAGTGTCAGAAATTGTTGATAGCGCTGATGGGCCGTGGCCTTGTCGCCGGTTGCCTGCGCCGCTCGAGCGATGCCGTAGATGGCCTTGGGACGCCCCGGAGTCCGTTTTAGAGCTTGAAGAAATCGTTCTTTGGCATCAGCGGGCCGATT
>Ga0137409_10001993_pt1 | contig 21980 bp, 15 predicted proteins | sample CZODoug1_16funga_FD_122059 | JGI IMG/M metagenome (GOLD analysis project Ga0137409, IMG submission 122059) | Vadose zone soil fungal communities from Angelo Coast Range Reserve, California, USA - CZODoug1_16fungal (Hybrid Assembly) | ecosystem: Environmental > Terrestrial > Soil > Vadose zone... | reverse complement strand
CCATTCAATGACTGCGACTCGATATGCTCAATATCATTCACAATTGTCGTTAAGTTGCGCTCTTGAAGAGTGATGATCCGGTTGGACATCTCCGTTGGTGAAAGCCCGGTATAGTTCCAAATGATGCTCACGACGGGAATGTTGATGTTTGGAAAAATGTCTGTTGGGGTGCGAAAAATCGAGAGCGTCCCAAGGATCAAAATCAGGATAGCTAGTACTACGAACGTGTACGGCCGTCTCAGTGCGACTCTAACAATCCACATAATTCGCTGCCCTCATTCTTGCTATCCGGCGTGGCCGGACTGCATCAGTCAAATCGGCCCTATGACCTGTGCCTCGGCGTCTTGGCATCCAAGGTCGAGACCAGTTGCTCGGCCGCTGGGGGCACGGCAACTGTTCCGGACAGAACAATGTCCCTCGCAGGAATTTTCTTGCCGTACACACGGCGGTTGTCGCCATTGTCCGGACGGATTGTGGAGCCTTCCAGGGAGACTCCGGCAAACAAGCCACGCGCCCTTGAGTAGCTCAAGATTTCGGAACGCAGGGTCCCGTCCGTGTCAGCTGACGCATCGCGGCCGACTGGGCCCGCGGCCACGGAAGCGTCGCCTCCCAGCTTGACCTTGCTGGCGAGAATGCCCCTCGCGCCGCGTTCATTCATCACGAGCAAGACAAAATCCGTAGCTTGTCCACCGATCTGAAAGCCAAAGCTGCCGCCCTCGAGGGCCATCATCGTGGGAGCGCCCCACGGTCCTCTGAAGTCGTCGCCCTTGCGGCAGGACATAGCGCCCCGCCCGTAGCTTCCGCCAACAATGAATGCGGCCTTAAGGACGGAGGGAAAGACAACGACGCAATCCGCTTTGTCGAGCAAGTCCTGCGGAATGTTGTCTGGAACGTCGAGAATCTCATGCAAGACCGTGCCACAATTTCTCAATCGGTCGTCATCTTTGGTTTGGTCTGATGCGCTCGCCACCTCAGCGAGGAGTGGTAGAACAACCAATAGAATGCCGCTCAAACAGGGCCACAATTTTCTCATGTGATTTCTCCTAATTAGTTTTTACTTGCCTCAGACCCTAGACGATGCAGTCCGGGTGCCACAGTGAAGCGCGATCGAAAGATTCGGGAAGTGATTGAAAACAGAGACGCTTAAGCCAGGAGGAAGGAAACTAAGTGGGTGTGGCCGACGTGCGGAGAGCCCAGCAACTGACTGCCTGTCAGCACCTTGACAGGTAGTCTTTCAGTAGTTACGAACTCGGCGTTGCCGAGTCGTCGAAATCGCATTTGACCACCAGAATGGTGACATCATCATTGAAACCAGCAGTGCCGCAGAAATCTGCTGCGCTGCTGAAGATATCGTTCATTAGGGCTTCCGCGGACAGTGAAGAACCACGTCTTACTGCGGCGGAAAGGCGCTCCATGCCGAATTCTTCGCCAAGCTGGTTCTGTGCCTCAGTGACACCATCCGTATAGAAAACCAGCACGTCACCGACGCTAAGGTTTGCTGAAGCCGTTTCACAAATTTCTTCTGCAGATATTCCGATGGGTGGACAAGCGGAATTCAGGCGCGTGAGGGTGTCCTTCTTTGCTCCAAACAGGAGCGCGGGATTGTGTCCGCAGTTGACGTAGTGGAGTGTCCGTTTGCGTGCATCAATTTCGGCGAGCAGCAACGTCACGTAGCGTTCGCCATCGGACACGGAGTGGATTCCCGCGTTCAACCGTCCCACTATCTCCAGCATGTCCCGATCGTGATTCGCCTCAAGCTGCATGGCTGCCGCCGTCGCGGACATCAAGAGGGCAGCGGGAACGCCTTTTCCGGCTACATCGGCAATGACGATCTGAATGCTGTGCGCGTCGATGGGGATATAGTCGTAATAATCGCCGCTCACGCCCCGCGCCGGCTGCATCATGCCGGCTATCTGGAGTCCGGCAATGGCGGGTTTGCCCACGGGAAGAAACAGGCGCTGGACTTGCGCGGCCAGCTCCACGTCGTGAAGGAGATCGTCGCGCTGCTGCTGAATTGTTTTGGCGAGCGCTTCCCGCTGCTCGATATACCGCTGGATGAAGTAAACAACAAAGGCGAAGCACAACATGGCGGAGAGATTGTGGAAGATCCGAAGCCCGGGGTTGAGATTCCGCGGGGAGTTATAGTCATGGAACAAGATACAAACTACGATGAGACTATAGCTGATTTTCCTGCGCAGGAAAATCGCGCCGACACCAAGTGGAAGAATGTAGAGATAAACAAGCGAAATCGAAACAACGAGATGGTCTGCATACGCGACCGCGCCAAACGCCCCCAAGACCAATACGAGTGGCAGCCACGCCGCTCCATTTGAGGCCACCTCCTTCCGCAGGAGAGGCAGCCACGGAGCCCCTTCGCGTAGCTCGAGCAACTTGGGAGGCGTCGATTCTCGAACGGCGGGATGCACTAGGTCACTCATTCGAAGAGAATCTTCGCCATCATCCCTTTGTCTTCGTGATTGAGAAGATGGCAGTGAAAGACGGACATGCCTTTGATCACAGGATCGGTGAAGTCCATGATGACGTCGACGGAACCGCCGTAAGGAACATTCACAGTATCCAACCAAAGTGGGTCGGCGATCGGCCGGCCGTTTTCGGCGTACACCAGGAAATGGACCTGATGGATGTGCATGGGATGCAGTTCTCTTGTGGCATTGACGATTTTCCAATGCTGATACGCCCCGACCTTCGCGCGCACCATCGGAGCAGCATCAGGCGTGAATTTTTCTCCGTTGATGTAAAAGCCGCTCTTGTCCTCCGTGAACGTCACAGTGAACCGAGGAGGGGTTTCTTCTTCGGCTGTGAGGTCCAGCGTTTTGAGATCAGGTTTAATTGAGCTTTCCGAAATTTTGGGTGTTGCGTCTTCCGACGGGCGCGGAACGAGGTCGGCCAGTATCATCGCTGGATTCGCATCACCGTCTGGCCCGGTATCCACACAGCGGGAGATCAGACGGCGAGGCGTGCCGGCTGCCGGACCAGTAACAATGCCTTCAAGCCTGCCCGCTGGAGGCAATAAGACATGATCGGCGATACGTGTTCTATGATCGGGGTCGTGATGGGCGATGGGCTCGCCATCCATAGCGACGATTTCAAAGATTTGACCTTCAAGTTCCAAGTCCATGTAGCGATCCGCCGAAGCGTTCACGAGGCGCCAGAACTGGCGCTCTTTAGGTGCGATCTCGATTCGTGGGCGAACTGCCCCATTCACGGTAAAGATTTCCTCGGCTGCCTCCGCTTCTCCCCCACATCCCTTAGACGGGATTTCAACACGGTGCCTGAGTTCGGCCGCATCCGGATCATGCTCCATGGACCGGCCGCGCAGAACGATCACACGCTCACGGAGTTGCCCTACTTGGGGGGCATAACGTTCCATTCCCTCGATAACGATGGCTCCTGACATTCCGTCCAATACTTGCCGGTGACTCTCGCCATGTGGATGAGTGTGATACCAATACAAGCCAGGTAAATGATTCTTCGGGATCTGCACGGTATAACTAAGTGATTGTCCAGGCATAGCCATCATGTCCAAGACGTCGTCCTGTGGAGCGTCGGGAGAAATAGCGAGCCCGTGAAAATGCAGATTGGTCATGTCGTGACAAGGCGGAATCGCGCAACTTTCCTGTGGCTTGGTCGGAAGATCGTTGATGTAGGTGATCTTCAGTTGGTCTCCCGGTGACAGGCGCAAAGTCGGAGCGATTGGTTGGCCATCAAAGTAGAACGAGTTCTTTCCATCGCTTGCGATGGCAGCGTGCAGAGTTAGGGAAAGTGAATGGTTTTTCGCGCGAAGTTGTGGAGCATTCGAAAGCAGGCCTGGCGGCTTCCCCGTCAGTTCGAGCGCACAGAAAACCACGGATGCCACAAAAGCAATGGCGGGAATGGCGGTTCGTAGAGCAGGCGCAATGCGAGACATTGGCAACCCCGAAGCCTCGCTCATTCCGCCTGGTGCCAGGTGGAATCCGGGTCGTAAACGGTCATCGCTTCAGCAAGCTTTGTTGTGTTGGGGCCAAGATCCTTTTCGTAAATGGTTCCCGATTCGTCGACGATGAATGTCGTTATTCCGGAGGAGCCGTATTCGGCTGGATACGCGACGAAAGCAAAGCCGCGAGTCATGGAACTGTTCAAGATGTAACTATTCGGGCCGCCCGACGCGTTTCTTCCCTGACTCGTCAGGAGGCGGAAATAGTAGCCGCTGAACGGCATGGCATCCTCGCTTTGCTTGTTCTGGGAATTGTCTTTGCCGGCTGCCGCGATCTGCGGGTCGAGAGGGCTGTCGAATTCGTCGTCGGCTCCCCACCAATACAGGCCATTGTGTTTGCCCTCGTCGCTGGTAAATCTCTGTGCGTATTGTTTGCCGGAGCCACCCTGGGGCGCTTTGGCGTAATAATTCTTTTGGGCATCGACCAATTCGTGGCAGGCCTGAATGGCAGTCAGTTCATTCTTGCCAATTCGGCGGAATACGATTTCTTGTCTGCCGGCGTCGGTATCGAAGTACCACGCACCGTTTTTGTTGACGAGCGGGAGCGGGAGCGGCCAGTTCTCCGCGCCGACATATAGCGTCATGGTTCCATCCGGTTCTTTGGCGATACGATGCATCTCTTCGTATTTCACGACGAACCCAACCCTGCTCTCCAAGTCCTCCTCAGAATCACCGGAAAGGATCACTTCCTTCCCGGCGGGCCCGACGATTTCCAGCAGTGCTCGTTCATTGTCATTCTTAGCGGCCGCGTAAAATGAGCTGGTCGCTTCCTCTGCAGAGGGAAAGGTTCTCTGGCCTGCTTGTTGCGCCAACGCCAGCTCGGGAAAACAGATCAGCCAAGCCGCGACGAAAGCAGGTTTGATGAATCGCGCGAGAGAGCCCCAATCAAATCGGTCGAATTTACGTTTCATTTGCAGCATAGTTTTTTTCTCCGTTTCGGCATCTGCTAGTCTGGTCTAGGTGCGTGATTGGCCCGGCTACCGGTGGCGTCCCCCGCCACCATGGCTGCCTCCCCCGCCACCGCGGCTGCCTCCCCCGAAGCTAGACCTTCCCCGGGAGGAAAAATTCCGTACATTCCCGCCGTGATCAAAACCACTAAACGCGCCGGAGCGTGTTCCTGGCTGAGCGTGAGGAGCTGAAGACCCGTGGAAGGTGTTGCCGTGGTTAGAGTTGCCATGATTGTAGTTGCCATGATTGTAGTTGCCGCGTCCGTTGTTGAAGTTATTGCGATTGATGATCGTTCGGCTGTGGGAGATGTAGGTGTTGTGGTTGTAGATCACGGTATGGCCGTGCCAGTCGCATCCCCAGTGATGCCAGCCCCACCCAAATCCGCCGAAGAATCCGATTCCAAATCCAAGACCGAAGGAGATCTCGGGACCGGCATAAAAGATTCCGGGCACGGGAACCCAGCCCCGGTAGGCGACGATAGGCGCCCCGTACACGAGCCAAGGATCGTAGGCGGGCACGTAGACAACCTCAGGGTTGACCGGTTCGATGATGACCGTGTTGCCTTGAGTCGTTACGTTTTCCTGTTCGTTGCTATTCAGTTTGCCAGCCTTCCGGGCCTGCTGGCGCATTGCTTGGACGGCATCCGTCACATCCTGCTGCTGATTGGCATAGGCGTCGCCAAGGGATGAAGTCCAAGAGAGGTTCTTGTCCATGTTTTCAAGAACGGAGGGAAATTGTGTCAGCGCCTTTACACTTGGGTCCCAGGGCTGTTTGTCGACTTCTTCGGCCAGCTTTTCACCCTTGAGGCCGGCATGACTTTGCATCCAGCGGTCCGCTTGGACAATTTCGGCTGGATACGTGGAAGCGGCGAGAACCTGCGCAACGAGGGCGTCGGGGTACAAGGCGATTGGCGCGACCAGTTGTTGCAGCTCTTGAGGGGACTGTTGCGCGGGCGGAGCGGGTGACTGTTGGTTGGATTGACCTGTGGGACCGTAGGAGCCGGCTTGCGCAGTGAACTGCACAAGCAAACAGCAGAGAAGCACGATCAAAACCTGCTTGGACAACTTCAAGTTCATAGCAAACTCTCCAGTACAAAAGTGAGATTGTTCCGTCCGCTTGAAGCCGGCGGTCAAAAAGCTTCCTGAGGCCGCGGCCGAAAACCAGCCCAATCATCTGCGAACAAGCGTCACTGGGCACGCAGCGTAACCGGCGGCACGTCATTGCGGCGAGCTATGCCTTCCAGGGTTACAACTTCCGCAAGAGTTACCCGCACGCGTCGCTTCAGGATTTCAATGCCGGTTTCGGCTGAAATACCGGCATCATTTGTCCCCGACTACTGCCTGAAGCACTCAAGCGACGCTACTGGGAGAGGCAACGCGGCTGCCAAACGTCTTGAGTCTGTAAGTGATGGAAAGCAAAGGGCGAAGGCAAAGACTGGCGCCTCGCGGAATGCCAACGCGCGAACAGTCTGTCTCCATGCCGACAGTCTGATCGGAGGCAGCTGCTCGATTATTGGCGACCGATTTAGCGGGAAGTCAGGATAGGTTTCAAGAGTCGCGCGAGGCTGCGCCTGATTCTGATCGCGCGGGCGCCATCAGACGGTACAATTGTCTTCATTCGGCCGTAGCCCGGCGCTAGATGACTTCGCTGATCGCTCCTGGATGGCTAACGGGGACTACTGCCTCGGTCGAGGGAAAACTCGGCAGATCTGTGAAGAAGTGAGAGTTGATAGGCAAGCTCGTACCGGTTGGAACCTGCCTTACTCGCCGCTGGCGTTTACATCCCGCCGGTTTTGTCTCTGCAATGCGGCGCGAGCCGCCGAAGAATTTCCTGTTTACCCAGAAACAAGTAGACTCCCCGCAGGACAAATTCCTTCAGCGTGATGCCACCAGCTCGGGAACGCCGGAAAGCTTTTCGTATTCTTCTTCAGCTAAGCGCAAGGAAGCCGCCGCGACGTTCTGCTCGAGATGTTCGATCGAGGAAGTCCCTGGGATGGGCAGCATGATGGGAGATCGCCGCAGGAGCCAGGCCAGCGCTATCTGCGTGGGGCTCGCATGATGAGTCTGCGCGATTCGGTTAAGCACTTCGCTGGCAACTTTGCCTGCTCCCAGTGGGAACCAGGGAATAAAGGCAATTCCATTGCGCTCACAAAAATTCACCACGTAGTCCCATTCGCGGTCGGCAAAGCTATAGCGGTTCTGCACACTGACGATGGGGACGATTCTTCGCGCTCGCTCGATGTGCTCCTGCGTGACGTTGGACAGCGCGACCAGGCGAATCTTGCCTTCGTTTCGCAGTTGAGCCAGAGTTTCCACCGATACCTCAAACGAGACGACCGGGTCCGGAATATGCAGTTGATAAACGTCAATACGGTCCAGGCGCAGTCTCTTGAGACTTCCCTCAACCGCCTTGCGAAGGTGCGAGGGAGTTGCATCGTGGGTCCACTGATTTGGGCCGGGACGGTTCCAGCCTCCCTTGGTCGCAACCACCAGGCCGACCGGGTAAGGAAACAAGGCTTCGGCAATCAGTTCCTCGCTTACGTTTGGGCCGTAGGAATCCGCGGTATCAATGAAATTGATACCGAGTTCCACGGCCCGGCGAAGGACCGCTAACGCCGCTTTGCGATCTCTTGGCGGCCCCCAGATGCCTTCGCCGGTAAGGCGCATCGCCCCGAAGCCGAGACGATTCACAGAAATTTCCCCGCCAAGCGAAATGGTTCCAGCCGCACTTGCAGAAAACTCTTTCTTGTTCATGATTGACCTCCAAAATTCTTCCTTTAACCGTATACCACGCTGACGCTCACGGCTTCAGCCTTTCAACCGCCATCGCCCGCCATCCCTCCTCGTCCCCCACTTTCGCCTTGACCGCGGCCCCAGGAACACTACCAATGCACACGAAAAATCTTCTGGCAATTGCTCTGCCACGATCCGCTACTCCTAAGTCCTTTCTTTTTCGCGATTGGCGCTTTTTTTCATTGAGCTCGGCGTCACCATTCTGACATCGCTGCCAGAACGCCGGCGCATTTCGCCCAGATCTGGAATCCGGCTTCAAGCTGACCGCTTATGACCGGGGCAGCAGCATGGCGGGGCAGCTAATTCGATTTTGGCAGCACAATCGTAGAAAACGTTGCGGGACTGTCCACCAGTTGCCACGTCGTGTTGTCGTGCCTTCCGAACGATCAGGCCGTCCTGAACATTTGCTGGATTCCTTCGATTGGCGCCAACTCCGTCAAGATTTGTTTAAGTTGGTGCGCCGCTGTTAACCGAACGGTTGCGAGTTCGAATTTAGCCGGGGGCCAGATTAATTCCTTGGATCTAGGCGAAGTTAAGTAGGTGGTGAAATGCTGCGGTCACTGAGTAATTTGAAAGGGCCGGTCGTATCCGGTCATTTCCAGATAGCCTGCGCCGCTGAGCGGCTGTGAATTGCGCTGACCGGTGAGAACAATGGTGCCTTCCCAATAGGTCGGAGAAATTTTTGTCTTGCCGGTCAGCTCCTGCGATACCAGCGGTGTTTTGGCTTCGAGTTCGACGCCTAATATTGGAATCGCTATCCTCCAGTGGATGGGATACTGGGCGCCTGTAAAAGGGCTCGTCCATTTTTCTCCAACGGGCTGCAGCTTGAAATCACTTGAGCGCAGGTGTGTCGTCTTTCCTTCTGCATCAACGTAAGTGCCGGCCGAGTACGGATCAATCGAACCATCCTTGCGGCGAATGCGAAAGAGCATCACCTCCGAGTGGTCCTCAAGTTGGAGGCTCAGCCAATCCCAGCCTGTCTGCTCGGGCTCAAGCTGATGGGTGAAGAACTCGTGGTCCATCCAACTCGTACCGCTCACTTCAAATCTCTTGCTGCCGAGCTCGATGACACCCGAGGTAGCAAGGCGCGTCAGAGAAATGTAGTGTGAGGCGTGGCCCGGCCCCTCCGCCTTTTGGCTGACGCCGTTTTCACCGTGAACGACGGGAGGTTTTTCCGTGTGCAGAGTCAAATGCAGTTCAAAGCGCTCATCCACCGCTTTCAGTTCCTGGTCGGTGCCGTGCCATTGGATCTGCCAATTGCCGTTCCAGACGCGGCCGCGGGATTCTTTCACCCCGGCGATACCTGGGCCGGATCGATTGGTGCGTTCCGTGTGATAAAACTTCCCTCCATCCAGATCGCTCAAAGCGAGATGCGCGAGGTAAAGATCCCGCACCTCCCAGGCGGAGTTCCTGGTGGGATCGCGGCTGACGGCTTGCCGGAAGAAAGTTAGTTCGAATCCGAACCGCCGGCCATCGGCCGATTTCAGATTTCCGGTGTAGTACCACCATTCGGTCTGAAAATCCGGATGATTGAAATGATCGCGCGGGAATTCGTAACGGTATCCCGGCATGGCCGTGCGGTATTGCGCCGCAAGAGGCTGCAGCAGAAGCACCGCGGCAGCGGCCCATGCGAGCCTATTCTTCATGCATCACCTCGAGCGGGTTAAAGCGCACGGCGACCTGTGCCGGGTAGAAGCCGGCAAGCACGGTCGCCCCATACACGATCGTCAACGCGCCAAGAAGAACTTCCACCGGCCAGTGAAACCGGATGGTCCAACCGAACGACTGCTTATTAATCACATAGATGAGGATGAGCGACAGAGCAAAGCCCAGGGCCAGACCGGCAATATTGGCCAGAAGTCCGAGCAAACCGGCCTCAACGAGTATCAGCTTTCGAACTTGCCCGCTGGCCGCGCCAAGAAATCGAAGCAGGCCAAGTTCGCGCCGGCGGTCAATCACCAAAGCAAGAAGCGCTCCGGCAATGCCCATAACCGCGACGATCACCGCGACCGCTTCCAAGGCATAGGTGATGGCAAACGTGCGGTCAAAGATGCGGATCGCTTCGGCGCGCAAGTCTCGATTCGAAAACATGAGCACGCGGTGGCCGGCGGCGGCTTTTTCGATTTCAGTTCGAACCATCCCCGGTTGCGCATCCGGAGAAACATAAATGGCGAGATTCGAGGGCGCGGGATCAGGCAAATACCGAAGCATGGTCTTGCGGTCCATCAGGATATTGCCGCGCTCGCTGGAGTAATCGTAATAAACGTCGGCGATGCGGAAGGACGCCTGGGTTTCCCCCAGCGAGAGCGTTATGGAATCGCCGGCTTTCAAATGGTGCTTGTAAGTGAAGGGCTCACTGACGATGACGGCATTCGAATCACGGAGTTCTGCGAGGACTTGCTCCTTGGACCGTCCGGAGAAAAAATCGGAATTGTGATAGGAGCGCAGGACATTCAGGTCCGCGGAAGCCAGCGTAGCGGGCATGCCTTCAAAGCTGATTTCATAAGCGCGCAAGCGATCAACGGCCGCGACGCCCGGCAGTTTCGCAATCTCTTCCGCCAGGCCGGGAGAAATGGTCGGATGGCGATCTGCGGCTGCGGAACCAGCGGGGCGGAGATAGAGATCGGCGGGCAATTGGTCGCCCATCCAAATCATGACCGTCTGGCGGAAGCTTCCGACCATGATGCCCACGGCCGTCATCATGGCGATGGCGGTCGAAAGTGCGCCGACGAGAACAGCAGTTCGGCGCAAGGAGGCCGCGAGGCTTCGCGAAGCAAGCAGCGCTTCCACGCCGAAAAGCTTGCCGAGAAGTTTCGAAGAAAGCGATGTCAGAACGTCAACGAAAGCGGGCATCGCCAGCGCCGACGCCGCCACCAGCAGGATCGCGGCGAGATAACCAAGAAACGGCTTACCGGCTAGCGCGGGAGCGCGAGAGGCCGCGGTTGCCGCCAAACCGAGCACAAGTCCCATCCACAAATCGCGGGTCTTGTGCACGCGCACGTGATACTCGCGGCGGCCCCGCGCCATGGCCTCGACAGGAGAAACGAGAGAGGCTTCGCGGGCGGGGGAATAGGCAGACAGAACAGCGACCCCAACGCCAATGGCGAGCGCCAGGAGCAGGGAGGCGGCATCCAGTTCAATGGGCCCGGGTCTGCTGCTGACGTAAAGGGATTCGACCGTGGCGGACATTAACCGCACCGCGCCCGTGGCCATGAAACGGCCGAGCGGAAGGCCGATTAGAGCTCCTGCAAGACCGAAGCAAACCGCTTCACCGACAAACGCAGCGAGAATTGCGGCGCGGCCGGCACCGAGAGCGCGGACAATGCCGATGTCCGGGCGACGGCGGACGACCGAGACAGAGATCGCGTTGTAGATGAGAAATGCACCGACCACGAGAGAGATGTAACTGAGCAAGCGCAAATTCCAACGGAAGGCTGCGAGCATCCTGCGGTTCTCGTTCGTGCCGGCGCCTTGCCGTCGAACGTCAACTCCCGCGGGAAGAACGGCGCGGATACGCCGGGTCCATTCCTCGAGACCGGGTGTCCGGGGGACCTTCAGAAGAATGCGGTCGACGCGTCCGTAGCGCGTAAGAGCGAACTGCGCCGCAGCGATATCCATGACGATGGCGGATTCGTTGCCGTTCGAATCCAGATAGACGCCGCGCACCGTGTATTCGCGGACGCGATCGTTGATGAGGATCTGAAGGCGATCGCCTGGTTTAAGCCCGAGGCTGACGCCCACCCAGATAGCGTCGCTTTCGCCGAGGTGCTCGAAAGTTTGCGGGGAAGTCCCCTGCGGCTGGGAGAGGTTGGCACCGGCGGCTGAGTTTTCTTCGAAAGTGCCGGCTTCGGCGACGAGATCCAGCCCCATCAGCGGAAGTGATTTCTTCGTATCGGCGATAACCGCGAAGTCCTCGAGGCGCGGGGAAATGCGAATCGGATACGGCAAAGAAGCCAGCGTTGCGACCACATCTTCCGGCACGCCACCGGAGGCGATGATTTCCAAATCATTATCGCCAGCGAGAGTTTCCATTGAGGAGCGGAAGGAGCCTGTGGCGGCATTGCCCGCGAGGTCGATGGCCAGGACGACGGCGACACCCAAAGCGACCGCAAGGACAATCAGTCCGGCGCGCAGGGGCTCGCGGAAGAGCGGGCGAACCATCAACCTGTAAAAAAGGAGCAGACGTGGCATTTCAGCGCCGGATCATCTCTTCGATTTTACCGTCGCGCAGCCGGACCAGCGTATCCGCGAGGGCGGCGGCTTCGACGCTGTGAGTCGCGATGATGGCGGCGGTGTGCTGTTCGCGGGTGAGGCGTTGGAGCAATTCGAGGATGACGTTTCCGGTGGTGGTGTCGAGATTTCCGGTCGGCTCGTCGGCAAGAAGAAGGCGCGGGGAATGGATCAGCGCGCGGGCAATCGCAACCCGCTGCATCTGGCCGCCGGAAAGCTGGTGAGGAAAGCGATCGCCTAGACCATCGAGCTCGACCCACGCGAGGCGCTGGCGTGCCGCTTCGCGAGCGCCCGGTTTTCCCGCCAGAAGCAGCGGCAATTCCACGTTTTCGAAAACCGTGAGAGTGTGAAGCAATTGAAAGGATTGAAAGATGAAGCCGACTTTTTCGCGCCGCAGCGATGTGAGACTCGCATCGTTCAACGAGGAAGTGGAAACGCCATCCAGCAGGACCTGGCCGGAGGTGGGGAAATCCATCGCGCCGGCCAGGTGGAGCAGCGTTGATTTGCCGCAGCCGCTGCGCCCCACCAAAGCGACAAATTCACCGGTTTCCACGCGGAGGGAAAGACCAAGGAGAGCACGAACGGGCTGGCCGTCGGTCAAATAGTCTTTCGAAACGTCCTGCAACGACAATATGGACATGTGAATTGGCGAGCCGCCAATATTCGCCGATGCGAGAATACCGCGCAACTCACCTATTACCTGTTGAGTCCGATCCTCCGAGAACCGGACGGGGCCGGCACGCTTCGCTCAGAATTTGAGCGAGGCCAGGGCCTCTTCAATCGCGGAGGTCAGCTGCGGCGAATCCGGGGTGATTTCGGGTTCGAAGCGAGTGATGACGCGGCCGTCCGGTCCGATGAGGAACTTGGTGAAATTCCACTTAATCTCGCCGCCGGATTGCGGATTCGAGGATTTATCGGTCAGGAACTGGTAGAGCGGCGTGATGTCATCGCCCTTGACGGAAACCTTGGCCATCATGGGAAAGGTGACGTGATACTTGGAGGAACAGAACGTTTTGATTTCCTGATTCGAACCCGGCTCCTGGGCGCCAAAGTTATTCGCCGGGATGCCCACGATGACGAAGCCGCGATCTTTGTACTTTTCATAGGTGGACTCAAGAGCGGAGTATTGCGGAGTGAAGCCGCACTTGCTGGCGACGTTGACGAGCAGCACGACTTTGCCTTTGTAGGCCGCGAGTGGCGCGGGCTGTCCATCAATGGAATTCAAAGTGAAGTCATGGACCGTTTTTTCGGCAGCCACGAGCGTGGCGGCGCAGAAAAGCATGCAAAGCAATAGTTTCATTTTTCCCCCTATCCTTTTTTACCCTGTTCCGTGCCTCCAGGCAAATGGGAGCAACAACCGGATTGGCGTACTTCCGGAAACAGGCGACACGGCTCACTTATTTCAGGGCTCCGGAAAAAGGGCCAGGCCGCGGGGGGAAATTTGCGAGGCGGCGATCCGGGCTGGCGGAAATTCAAACGGGCATTGAGACTGGAATAAGCCTGTTATAGACTTCGCAATCGCCATCCTTCAGGACGCATACGTCAGGGCATTGCCGAGGGAGTAGAGGTATAGCGTTGCAGCAGGGACAGCCGCGAACCTTTTATAGCTGTGGCTGAAGGTTCCGTTGTGGCGGTAAGCCGGGGCTGGCTCAACGGCCGCGGCCCCAAGGAGGCCTGGATGCTCTACGCATCTTCGGTTGCGGTTACCCACCGGACGCTCGAAACGGTGGACCTGGTCATCATCGGAATCTACTTCGCCATCGTGTTCGGGATCGGTTTCTATTTTTCGCGAAAAGAACGGACTTCCGAAGATTACTTTCTCGCTAGCCGCAATATCGGATGGTTCGCGATCGGCGCGTCGCTTTTCGTCTCCAACATTTCGACGGAGCATTTCATCGGGCTGGCGGGATCGGGGGCGACGTCGGGTCTGGCCGTCGGCCACTTCGAATGGCTGGCGTGCCTAATGCTGCTCCTGCTCGGCTGGGTTTTCGTGCCGTTCTACCTGCGTTCGAACGTTTTCACCATGCCGGAATTCTTGGAACGGCGCTTCAATCGCAACTGCGCGACCTATCTCGCGAGCATCTCCGTCATCGCCTACATCTTTACCAAGATCTCGGTGCATTTGTACGCGGCGGCCATCGTGCTGGAGCGCGTGGTGGGCTGGAGCCCGTTGACCGCCGCGGTCATCCTGGTTGTGGCCACGGGAATCTATACCATTGCGGGGGGCCTCGCCGCGGTGATCTACACCGATCTTGTACAGACTTTGATCCTCCTTGCCGGCGCCATTGCGCTGACCATCATTGGCTTGGACAAAGTGGGCGGGTTTGCAGGTTTGCGCGCGGCGGTCCCCACGGACTATTTCCACATGATCAAGCCGCCTACAGACGGCGAGTTCCCCTGGACGGGTATTTTCTTTGGCGCCCCGATCCTGGGTATCTGGTACTGGTGTACGGACCAGGTGATTGTGCAGCGCGTTCTGTCCGCAAAAGACGAAGGCCACGCCAAGGCCGGCACGATCTTCGCCGGCTTCCTCAAGGTGCTGCCTGTGTTCGTACTGGTATTGCCAGGGCTGATCGCTTTCGCGCTCTACCCCCAACTGTTCCACGTTGTGGACGGAAAAGTCACCAACGGCGATATCGCCTATCCGACCATGATCGTGAACTTGCTTCCTCCCGGACTCGTCGGATTGATGATTGCCGCGCTCCTTGCGGCCCTGATGGGCGCCATGAGCTCGGTCTTCAATTCCGCGTCGACGATGGTGACGCTCGACTTCTACAAGAAATTTCGTCCGGCCGCCACCGAGGCACAGCTCGTGTTTTTCGGGAGAATGGCGACTGGAGCGATGGTCCTTCTGGGCCTACTGTGGGTCCCGTACATTCACTATCTTAGTCCGCAGCTCTATATCTATCTGCAGAGCGTGCAAGCCTATATCAGCCCGCCGATTGCGGTGTGCTTCATTTTCGGGATTCTTTGGCCGCGCTTGAACGGTCAAGGGGCCATCAGTTCGCTCTTGGTGGGATTTGTTCTAGGCACCGTGCGCTTCGTCTTCGAAGTGCTGGATAGGACCCGGCATTATGATTCCGGCGCCATCCGCTGGCTCGTGGACATGAACTTTTTGCACTACGCCATTTTGATGTTCGTCGTCTGCACCTTCGTGCTGATCGGCGTTAGCATGATGTATCCGGCGCCCGAACGGAAAAAGATCGCGGGACTGACATTTGCGACGGTGGGCGAGAAACTTGAGACCGCCGACGTGAGCACGCCGCATCTCCAGCGGGAAACGCGAACGGAACGTTTGTTCAACCTGGCGTTTACGGGAGTCCTGATCGCCACGGTGGTGGGCCTATGGATCTATTTCCGCTAGAAACCGATCCCGGGAGCGAATGATGGGCACGGCTGCCGTTCGAACACTGAAACCCAACGTCACGCAGAAGGAAGCTGTCCGGGCTTTCTCCACGCCGGGCTTTTCGGCTCTGTACTGGCGCATGCGTGTTGGCCCCCTGCAAAAGATCGCGGAAGCTTACGTACCCTTCTGGCTATATCGCGTCCGTTACGAACTCGGCAGAACGCCTCACACGCGGTTGTTCGCTCTAGATGCGGTGGATGGCTCGCTCGACCTTTTTGAATTTCCACGAATCCCCGAACCGCATGAACTCGTTTCGATTGCCACCCGCAACTGGATGGTGCCGTCACTCACCGCGGAACGCGCCGAGGAAATTCTGCGCGAGAAGGTGTTGCGCGTCATTTTCCAGCAAGGATTCTTCAAGCTTCGCGAGGTCCGGCTCGATATCGTGCGGGAGCCGGGCGAAATGTATCTTCCCTATTGGCTCGGCTTTTACGGGAGCGGCGGATCGGTGCGCTGCCGCGTGCTGGATGCGGTGCGGCGCCGAATCGAAGGCGCAAAGGCGTCGGCGTTTTTTGAACAGTGGCTCGCGGCTTGATACCGCGGGGCGGCGCCGGATCGTTTCTCAAGCTGGATATACACCTGATCGTTCTTCGCTTTTCTTCGCTTCCCGGGAGGATGGACATGACAGGGTTTGCTCGACGCATCGGAATTGGGCTGCTTGCCTCCGCCCTTGGGTGCGGAATTGCCGTTGCGCAAGGCTGGCAACACCTTGGCAGGGTCCAGCGCGTTGAAAAGCTGAAAGATGGTGTTGAGTTAACGGCCGGCCCGGCAAAAGTGCGCATCGCGGTATTCCGCGATGGCGTGTTTCGCGTGCGCGTCGCCCCCGACGCTACTTTTCCCAAGGATTCTTCCTGGGCGGTGATCGAATCGCCCGAACCACCGGCCTTCAAGATCGAAGAAAATCCAAAAGAAATTCGAATCACCGCTGGAAACGTAGTCGCCACCGTTCAGCGTTCACCCCTGCTGATCAATTTCTCTGATGCCGCGGGAAATCTCCTTCTCGCCGACGAACCCAGCCTGCCGATGGCCTGGAATGGGCAGCGGATTCACGCCTGGAAGAAAATGCCGCTCGACGAAAACTACTACGGACTGGGCGACAAGGCCGGACCCATGAATCGCCGGAATCGCGCCTTTACAAATTGGAACACGGATGCGTTCGGCTGGCAGGAATCCACCGACCCACTTTACAAGACCATTCCGTTTTTCATGGGACTTCGCAAGGGCGTGGCCTACGGCCTGTTCTTCGACAACACTTACCGCAGCAGTTTCGATTTCGGGAAAGAGTCTGCGGACTATCTTTCCTTCGGCGCGGAGGGCGGAGAACTGAATTATTATTTCATCGCGGGGCCGGAACCGAGAAAAATCATCGAGCAGTACACCGCGCTCACGGGACGTGCGCCGCTGCCGCCGCTCTGGACGCTCGGCTACCAGCAGTGCCGCTACAGCTACTATCCCGAAGCCCGCGTTCGGGAGATCGCCCGGCTCTTGCGCGAAAAGAAAATTCCTGCCGACACCATCTACCTCGATATTGACTATCAGGAAGGCTACGCCCCGTTTACCATCAACCGCCAATATTTCCCGACTTTTGAAAAAATGGTCGCTGACCTGAGAGAACAGGGTTTTCACGTCATTGCCATCACGGATCTGCACATCAAGAGGTTTCCGGACCACGGCTATGCGCCATTCGATTCGGGAATAAAAAATGATGTATTCGTCAAGAATCCGGATGGTTCCGTATACCTTGGACCCGTCTGGCCGGGAGAAAGTGTTTTCCCCGATTTCACTCTCACGCGTGTGCGGGATTGGTGGGGTGGTCTCTACAAAGACTTTGTAGGAATGGGCTTGGCGGGCTTTTGGAACGACATGAATGAACCGGCCGTCTTTCACTATCCGGAGAAGACCATGCCACTCAACGTCGTTCATCGTTTGGATGACGGCACGACTCTCGATCACCGCGCGATCCACAACATTTTCGGAATGGAAAATGCCCGCGCGACCTACGACGGCTTGCGCAAACTGCAGCCCGACGAACGGCCCTTCGTGTTGACGCGCGCGGCGTATGCCGGCGCGCAGCGCTACGCGGCCACCTGGACGGGCGACAACCTGGCAACCTGGAATCACATTTCCATGAGCACGCCGACGCTGCTGAGCATGGGTCTGTCAGGATATCCGCTCGTAGGCGACGACATCGGCGGCTTCGGCAGTTCGCCGCCGTCGGATTTGTTAACGCGCTGGTACGAGGTCGGAGCCTTCAATCCCATTTACCGAAATCACGCTGCAAAAGGCACGCTGGACCACGAGCCCTGGGTGAACGGTCCGGAGCAGGAAGCGATTCGACGGAAATACATCGAACTACGTTACAAACTGCTGCCGTACATCTATACAAATACAGAAGAAACCACGCGGACGGGGATGCCTCTCATGCGCCCCATATTCTTCCAGTATCCGCAGGCCACGGAATTTTACGGGGACGATCGCGATTTTCTCTTCGGCCCCGATCTATTTGTGGCACCGGTAGTCTCGGAAACCGCCGACGCCCGCGGAGTGCTCTTGCCCCCCGGAGAATGGTACGACTATTGGACGGCGGAGAAACACACCAACAAAGACCAGATCAATCTGCATCCGCGTATAGATGAAGTGCCGCTCTATGTGCGTGCCGGCGCCATTGTGCCCATGCAACCCCTCGTGCAGTACACCGGTGAGAAGCCGAATGGGCCGCTCGAATTGCGCGTCTATCTTCCCACCAGTACCGCGGGCAATGATTGCCGGGGCGCGCTCTATCAGGATGACGGCCACACCTTCGCCTACCAGAAAGGTGAGATTCTGCGCGTCAACTATTCGTGTCAGGTTTCGAACAGCTCCGTAACGGTGGCAAGCAGCATCGAGAAGAATGCGTTTCAGCCTTGGTGGAAGAGCGCGGAACTGACGTTGTACGGAGCCGCGGCTGCGCCCAAGGAAGTTCGCATCGGGGATGAAGTCATCCACGAATGGCGCTACGACAGCCTGTCGCGGGCCGTCACGCTGACCGTGCCCGATGCCGCAAAGAATTGGAGCGTTCGCCTCGCGTTCTAAGTGCTATGCCCGTCCCGACCTAGTTCAGAGAAAAAATGGAGAGCGATCGCGCAGGCATGGTGAGGTGGATTTCTTTCCCCGCCAACTCAGCCTTTGCTTCGCCGAAGAGAAGTCCGATTGCAGCTGCCTTTTGCGCCGGCGTGTCCGCCAACGGAATGCGAAGCTCCCGCGGCTGATCGGCATTGTTGAAGGCGACGACAACACGCTCTTCCTCTGATTCGCGGGCAAACACATAAGATGATTCGTTCGAGGCCAGATGCCATAGGTAGCCGCTACGCAGCGCGGCGTGTTCGCGGCGAAGCTTTAGCAGCGACTGAACGTAAGAGAAAATCTCCTGTTGGTCCCGAGTGCGGTCCGCTGGCGTGAACGCGTCGTTCGCATCACCAATCCATCCGCCGGGGAAATCGCGCCGGTTGTCCGGATCGCCGCCCCCTGGCATCCCGACCTCGTCGCCGTAGTAAATTTCAGGAATACCCCGCAACGTGAGCGTGAGTCCAAACGCCAGCTTCAGCTTCGCGGGTGAGCTGCCTTCGGCGCTCGCGAAGCGCGGTACGTCGTGATTCGCAAAAAACGGGACGAGCAGGTCGGGATGCACATACAAGGCATCGTGCTGCAGCACGTCCGCGATGCGGCCCGTGGGTGCGCCACGCAGCAACACATCCCTGAGCGTGAAGAACATCGGGAAATCGAAGACCGTGGATAGCGCGCTATCGATGCCGTCGTAGCGCCGTTCTCCTCCCACAAAAAAAGAAGTTACCGTCGGATCGGGATGAAACACTTCGCCAATCGTAGTCAGATAGGGATAGAGCCGGCGCAATCCCGTATGCCAGTTGGCCCAGAACTTCCTCCCGACGTAGGGAAACGTGTCGATGCGGTAGCCGTCCAGCCCGGATGTTTCCGCCCACCAGATGCTGTTTTGCAGAAGATATTGCTCGACCACCGGATTCTCCGTGTTCATGTCCGGTAGAATTCCGAAGAACCATCCTTCCGTGAGATTTCGTTTCATGCGTATGGAGGCGTGCGGATCGACGAGCGATTCGAACGGATCGTTTCCGACGGCCTGACCGCCCGCCTTGCCGTAGAAGCTGCCTTTCAGCGGCGAAAACGAATCGATGTGATGCTGTAGCGTGCCGTGAAACCAATCGGGCAGCGGCGGATTCGAAACCCAGGGATGTTTGGGGCCGACGTGATTCGGAACGACGTCAAAAAAAATCTTCATTTCTTGCTTGTGCGCGGCAGCGACCAGATCCTGATAATCCTTCAGCGCGCCGAGATGTGGATCGACAGCATAGAGGTCCACGGCCCCGTATCCGTGATAGTCCTGCGTAGCTCCGTTCTTCACGATGGGTGTTAGCCACAGCGTGGTCACGCCGAGATCCTTCAGATACGGCAGGTGGTTTTGAATCCCGAGCAGGTCGCCGCCGTGGTACCCGCGGGGTTTCGAACGATCGTGGGAGCCCGGTGCTTCCGCAGGCTCATCATTCGTGGGATCACCATTCGCGAAGCGATCCGGCATAATGAGATACATCACGTCATCCGGCGAAAGCCCTTGAAACTTTCCGACCGTCGGGGCGCGAGCAGCGAGCGGCAGTTCGAAAGACGTTGTTCCCTTCGGCGCCTCAATTCGGCAGACGGCGGTTCCAGACTTCGTGTCCGCCCCCATCTTCAGCCAGATAAAGAGATAATTCCCGCCTGCCGTAGCTTGCGTGCGCGAGACGCGGAGCGTGGGCAGATTGCACCCCACGTGAGTTGCTTCCAGATCGTGTCCGGAAAGCAGCAGCAGCACCTCGGGTGTGAGTCCCACCCACCAGTTCGGAGGTTCGACTTTTGTGATGACCGGCGCGGTGGGCTTGGTAACCCCTTGCGGCGCAGCCTCTGCGAGGCTCCCCAACAAAGCCACCGCAAAAAACGCCGCCAAGAGACAGACTCTTCGCCGCAATAGATAGAGTTCGTGCATTTGCAGGATGCCTTCCTGATGCTTCACACAGGAATCCTAGAAAAAAAAGAGGCGGGACACCAGCCCCACCTCCTGGTTGAAGGGCCACCTAGAACGTGACCCGCAGGCCGAGTTCGGCCTGGCGCCAGCTGTTCGGCTGGACGCTGTTGATCTGCCCGAATGTTCCATGGTTCAAGTCAGAGTCTGGATTGGCGAAGTGCGGGGTGTTGGTCAGGTTGTAGGCTTGGACGCGCAACTGTGCCTTGACGTGCTCCGTAAACGAGAAGTTCTTGAACAGCGCGAGGTCAATATTCGAGCTTCCTGGACCCCGCAAGATGTCGCGGCCCGAGGTGCCAGGAGCAATAAAAACGCGAGCGTTCGAAGGTCCAATCTCGGCCGGTCTGGCGAAGGCGGCGGCGTTGATGTAGTTCGAGAGGTTGCCCGGGTTCACACTGGGCTTACCAACGAGGTCTGCACGAGTATTACTCGGATTGCCATCTACCGTTACACTGAATGGCAGGCCGGCCTGCAACACGTAGATCCCGTTGAGTTGCCACCCGCCGATGGCATAATCGACGGCTCGCGAAACGTCATGTCCCCAGCGCTTGCCGCGACCGAACGGGAGTTCATACAGGGAGCTGAGCACGAGGCGGTAGGGCTGGTCCTGATTCGACAGGCCGCGTTCGATGGCAAAGTTCTTGTAGAACTGCGGAGCGCAGGTGTCCAGGTCGCCGCAGGCATCATCAATCGTCTTCGACCAGGTGAAGGCACCCGTGAAGTTCAAACCGTTAGTAAGCCTGCGATCGTACTGCGCTTGGAGAGAATGATAGTCGGACTTGCCGCTGTTGTCTTGCGTGGTGATGCTGCCTAGATTAACGAAGAGCTTCGTGCCCGACGCCGCGCCATACAACTGCTGATTGGAGTCGTAGTTTCGCGTCAGCCGGTCTCCATGCGTACCGACATAGGCCAGGCTGGCGGAACTATTTGTGCCGAGCTGACGCTGGACCTGCAAGTTCCACTGGGAAACCCTGGGGGTGAGATTCCTAGGCAGGACAGCGATCACGCTGACGCCGGTTGGCGCCGCGAGGTTCAGGTTCGTGAAGTTTCCGCTGGGTAACGGCCCCGTCGCATTCGTGGAGATGAGCTGCGCCATCGTGCAACCGGCGGCCGACCAGGTGCTGGTCAACGTGGAGGCCGTCACCGTAGCAGTGGCGCTGCAGCCGGCGAAGCGCAGCGGCGACAAGCTGGTGCTGTCCTTCGATGGCCAGCCGATCGAGCCGGCCAGCCCCGACCAGAGCGAGTTCCAGATCACGCCGATCGACCGGGGCACGCATTTCGCCGTGGCGATCGTGCGCGACAACACCGGCCGGGACCTGTGCCAGTCCGCGCCGGTGAGTTTTCACGTGCGCCAACCCTCGGCGCTGGCCCCCGGCCGGAAACACTAGCCTTCCGCCGGCGCGCCGGGGGCAGCCGTGGCGGCTGAGAGCGGCAACGCGCCCGCGCCCGCGCCGGCGAATTTCGATGGCAGCGAAATACTCGATGCGCTGTCCACGGGACTCCTGCTGTTCGATGCCGGGCTGCGCCTGCTCTACGCCAACGTCG
>Ga0137409_10001992_pt1 | contig 21987 bp, 21 predicted proteins | sample CZODoug1_16funga_FD_122059 | JGI IMG/M metagenome (GOLD analysis project Ga0137409, IMG submission 122059) | Vadose zone soil fungal communities from Angelo Coast Range Reserve, California, USA - CZODoug1_16fungal (Hybrid Assembly) | ecosystem: Environmental > Terrestrial > Soil > Vadose zone... | reverse complement strand
GTTGTCCTTGAGCAGAATCGGAATACCGTGCAGAGGACCGCGCACTCTGCCGGCTTTCCGCTCCTGATCCAGCGAATCGGCGATCGATAGCGCATCCGGATTCGTCTCGAGCACGTGGCGCAGCGCCGGACCGTTCAGATTGAGAGCCGCGATACGATCGAGGTACAGCTGCGTGATGGATCGCGCGGTCATCTTCCCCGTCGCCATTCCTGCCTGAAGATCTGACAGCGTCACCTCATCGAGCTCGAACGGAGGAACAGAGGAACGGCGATGACCGCGCCCCGTCTCCTCTCCATCACGACCCGTCAATGTCTGGGCCGGCAGTGGTTTTCCTCGAACTGCCATGGTGCCGGCGATAGCGCTCACCCGCACGAAGTCTCTACGATCCATATCAACTCCCCTCGATTGATGGCCTGACGACACTGAGGACTGCGAACTAACTGCCATTGCGAATTGCGGACTAATTGAGGACTGCGAACTAATTGCGGATTGAGGACTAACTACCGGATTAGCTGGTGTTCGATTCTAGTCCGCAGTTCGCAGTAGGTCCGCAATCCTCAATTAGTCCGCAGTTCGGAGTAATTAGTTAGTCCGCAATCCTCAGCCCCTTCCGAAAGATCGGCGCAGCTCCTCAAAATCGTCCCACAGTTCAGACAGACCAGCTTGCACTTGATCTCCTTGATGTTTGTCGAGCCACAGACGTCGCAAGTCTCCTCCGCCATCAGTCGAAATCCAATGCAAGATCTAGTGCCGGTGCCGAGTGTGTCAGCGCACCAACCGAGATCCAATCCACTCCCGTCTGCGCGATAGGTCTCACGGTGTCGAGGGTTACTCCACCCGATGCCTCCGTTATCGCGCGGCCGTCCACCAACTGGACCGCCTGCCGCAGCTCCACTAGCTGCATGTTGTCGAGCATTATGACATCGGCGCCGGCATCGATCGCCGCGCGAACCTGATCGAGCGTATCACATTCGACTTCGACCTTGATCCCCGCCGGACCGACCGACCGTGCGCGAGTCACAGCCAGGCCAACGTCAGCATCAACCGCCGCCAGGTGATTGTCCTTTATCAGAACCGCCGCTGACAGATCCATTCGGTGATTGAGTCCTCCACCAGCGCGAACGGCGTATTTTTCGAGGCGACGCAGCAGTGGCGTGGTCTTCCGCGTGTCAAGGATGTGCGCGCCGGTCCCCGTTATCGCCTCGACATACCGCGCCGTGAGCGTCGCGATTCCGGATAAGTGCTGAACGAAATTGAGCGCGACCCGCTCGGCCGACAACAGTCCGCGCGCGTGACCCGAGAGGAACATCACGGGCGTACCGGGGTCGACCCGCGTGCCATCGTCGTGATCGATACGAATGGTCACAGCGGGGTCCAGCTGCTCGAACGCTTCGCACGCCAACGCCAGTCCGGCGATCACACCCGTCTGTCTCGCGACGAGCCTGCACCTCGCCCTGCGATTGGACAATACCGTGGCCGCCGTCGTGATATCGTGCCTGGTGTCGTCTTCCAGCAGTGCCGCCGAGACGATCGCGGTGGTCTCTTTCTTCGTCAGCGGGAAATGAAGTCCTTCCTCCCAGAAGAACCCATGAGCGGCGAGCTCATTTTCCCCCCGTTGGATCATTCGCCGGGATCTTCCGAGGACTCAGGAAGCAGCGAGAGCGGTGTCTGCCCACCGATCGCGACCATCCGCTCGATAGCTCGCCGCGCACGCGCGGCAATCGCCGGAGGCACCGTGATGCGGTGTTCCATCCGCACCAATGAATTCAGCACCTTGGGCAGCGTCGTGACCTTCATGAACGCGCACACCGCGTCGGGGTTCGCGGGATAGAACGTCTTCTTTGGATTCTCGCGCCGGAGCCTATGCAGAATCCCGACTTCGGTCGCGACTATGAATTCGTCGTTATCGGAAATCCTGGGACGCCTGATCATGCCTTCGGTCGAAAGAATCTGGACTCCCGCTGGATCGACGTCTCCGGCCGACACTGCCTCCACGACGCTGGTGGCGCAGCCGCATTCGGGATGAATCAGAAATTCCGCCCCTGGATGCGCCGCGCGCTGAAGTCTTATGTCCTCGGGGTCGATCCCCGCATGCACATGACACTCGCCCATCCAGACGTGCATGTTCGTGCGGCCGCTGATGCGCCGCACGTGCGCGCCGAGGAACATGTCGGGGAGAAAGAGGATCTCCTGATCGATGGGGATGGAGTTCACGATCTCTACCGCGTTGCCGGACGTGCAGCAGTAATCGCTCTCCGCTTTAACTTCGGCGCTCGTGTTGACGTACGACACAACGGCGGCGCCCGGATGCTCTGCCTTCCATTCACGGAGCTGGTCCGCGTCAATGGTTGCGGCCAAGGAGCACCCAGCGGCAAGATCGGGAAGCAGAACTGTCTTCTGCGGTGAAAGAACCGCCGCAGTCTCCGCCATGAAGTGCACGCCACAAAAGACGATCACGTCTGCTTTCGTCTTGGCGGCCTCGCGGCTCAGCCCGAGCGAGTCACCAACGAAATCTGCGACGTCCTGGACCTCGGCACGCTCGTAGTTGTGCGCGATGATCACCGCGTTGCGCTCTCTCGCGAGGTGCCTGATCTCTTCCTGCAGCCCGGCGTACGGGTTGTCCGTCGTGCTTACCATTCGATGTGCTTGCCGCTCCACTTTCGTTTTGCGCGCGGGAAATCACTTCTATAATGCCCTCCCCGCGACTCCTTTCTCAACAGCGCAGCATCTGCAATCAGCAGAGATGTCTGTACCATGTTCGCTTCCTCGGTCGCACCCTCCGGGAGCCGGGATTCGATTTCGGTGAGCTTGGTGTGGCCAAGCCTCAGCCCCTTGGCGCTCCGATCGATGCCGCAGTAGTCCCACATTACCTGCCGGATGCTGTCGGCGGCGACCAGCGCCGCGCCTCGGTCGCGCAACGCGGGGACGTCCCACTCTTTCTTGCGCGGAAGGTTCGGCAACTTCCTGGTGTCGATCATGTCGCGCGCGACGCGCTCGGCGAATACGAGTCCTTCCAGCAACGAGTTCGATGCGAGGCGGTTGGCCCCGTGCACTCCCGTTCGCGAGACTTCTCCGCACGCGTACAGGCGGTTCAAGCTCGAGCGGCCGCGCAAATCGACGACGACTCCTCCCATCATGTAGTGCGCCGCTGGCGTGACGGGAATCAGATCCTTGGAGGGATCGATGCCGCGCGCGCGACAGATGGCGAAGATACCGGGAAAGCGCTCCCGAAATTCCGGGCCCAGCATCCGTGAATCGAGCCAGACCCGTCTCCCTCCAGCCTTCTCGCGGAAGATTTCGCGCGCCACGACATCGCGGGGCGCCAGCTCCGCGAGCCGATGCTTCTTGAGCATGAAGCGTTCGCCTTCTTCGTTCAGCAGAACCGCGCCCTCGCCGCGCACGGCTTCCGAAATCAGCTGCAGCGGATTCTCGGGCGTATCGAGAGCAGTGGGATGAAATTGAACGAACTCCATGTCCGCCAGCTTGGCACCGGCGCGGTGTGCTATGGCGTAGCCATCCCCGGTTGCGACCTGCGGGTTCGTGGTATAACGATAGACCTGCCCACAACCGCCGGTCGCCAGCACCGTCGCGTCGGCGATTATCTCGACCGCTTTTCCGGCGACAGCTGCTTTCACGCCGAAGACGACGCCGTCCTCCACGATCAGATCGAGGATGCGCGCCTTCTCCAGCACCTGGATTCGTTCGCTCTCCTTCACCTTCTTGATCAGCGTGCGCGCGACCTCGGCGCCCGTTTGATCCCCGTGCGCGTGGACGATTCGTCGTCTGGAATGCGCCGCTTCGCGACCGAGCTTGAAGTTTCCGCCCGGCTCCAGATCGAACTGCGCTCCCGCGGTTGCCAGCTCACGAACACGCGCGGGACCTTCTTCGACGAGGACCTGGACTGCTTTTGCGTCAGCCAGCGCGGCACCAGCGGCGAGGGTGTCCCGCCGGTGCAGCTCAGGCGAATCTCCTGCTCCGAGCGCGGCCGCAATTCCGCCCTGAGCGTAGGCAGTCGCGCTGTCGAAAAGCGATCGCTTGGTCAACACCATTACGTCGCCGTCAGCGGAAGCACGCCATGCGGTGTGAAGACCAGCAACTCCGCTCCCCACCACGAGAAAGCGCGTACGTATCCGCTCGGCCATGCACTGAAATCAATGCGTGACGTGACGCATTTGAAAGGGGGCCGCAGACGCAGTGGTCTGCGCGATTGGAGAGCCGACGTGGAAGCAGTGTTCTGCGCGATTTCGCAGAGCCAACGCTTGTCTTGCAACCGGCTGTGTTGTGGGCGATTCTTCTGATCAGATGAGAAAGCTGATCCTCGTCACTTCCCTCCTGCTTGCCGTACACATTGCTCTCCTTTTCACTCGACGGAGCGCCAAGGCCGAGGGAAAGGAGACGTCTCCGATTCACATCGGAATCGTCCTCGACGTGGGCGGCCGGGGCGACAAGTCGTTCAACGATGGCGCTTACGCCGGAGCCGATAGCGCGACCAGGGTTCTCGGCTCCAATATCCGCTTCATCGAGCCCGGCGAAGGCGCGGATCGCGAGGCGGGGCTGAGACTGCTGGCGGCCGAAGGAATGAATCTCGTCATCGGCGTCGGCTTCATCTTCACCGACGATCTCGCCAATCTCGCCAAGGAATATCCGAATACCGCATTTGCGGGAATCGACTACGCGCTCGCGACGGACAAGAACGGGAACGTCATTCCGCCGCCACCCAACGTCGCCGCACTCAAGTTCCGCGAGGAGGAAGGATCGTACCTCGTCGGCGCATTGGCGGCACTCGTCAGCCACACGAAGAAAGTCGGATTCGTCGGCGGAATGGATATTCCGCTCATCCACAAATTTGAGGCGGGCTATCGTGCCGGCGTGAAAAAGGTGTGTCCCGACTGCCAGGTCATCGCGCAGTACGCGGGCGTCACGCCCGACGCGTTCAAGAATCCGGGCAAGGGGAAGGAGCTGGCGCTCAGCCAGTACAACCAGGGCGTAGAGGTGATCTTCCACGCCGCGGGTTCGACCGGACAGGGCGTATTCGAGGCCGCGCGCGCGACCAACAAGCTCGCCATCGGCGTCGACTCCGACCAGAACGACGAGGCGCCGGGACACGTTCTCACTTCGATGGTAAAGGGCGTCAACACCGCGACGTTCGATGCGATTCGCAGGGTTCAGAGCCACACTTTCAAGGGTGGCATCTACTCATTTGGATTGAAGGAAGGTGGCGTCGGTTACATCTACGACGATCGCAATCGCGCACTCATTCCCGACAGCGTGCACTCGCGCGTCGAGGAGCTGAAGCAGGAGATAATCGCTGGACGCATCAAAGTGCCCAGCACTCTATGAAAGGGCGGGAAGGGGGAAGCGGGAAGCGGGAAGGGGGGGACCAATCCGGAATCCCGGCCTCCCCGCTTCCCTCTTCCCTCTTCCCGCTTCCCGCAATCCGGATGGAAGGAATCGACAAATCCTTCGGCGCCATCCGAGCCAATCGCGGCGCATCGCTAGAGGTCTTGCCCGGAGAAATCCACGCCCTTGTCGGCGAGAATGGAGCCGGTAAATCGACGCTCATGCGCATACTCGGCGGATTGATGAAGCCGGATGCGGGGAATGTCGAGGTGAACGGTCGCGATGTGACCGGATGGTCTACGAATGAGGCGATCGCCGCAGGGATCGGCATCGTTCACCAGCACTTCATGCTCGTGCCGACGCTTTCGGTGGCCGAGAATCTCGTGCTCGGGTGCGAGCCGAAGACGCGAGGCATCGTTCTCGACTACAAGCGCGCCGCGGACGATGTGCGCAAGCTCTCGAATGAGACCGGCCTCGTCATCGCACCCGAGAGACTCATCTCGGATCTCTCCGTGGGCGAGGCACAGCGAGTCGAGATTCTGAAGGTGCTGTTTCGCGGCGCCAGGATTCTCGTTCTCGACGAGCCGACGGCAGTTCTGTCGCCGCCTGAGGTTCGCGAGCTGTGGACAGTGCTCCGCCGCCTGCGTGACAATGGGGCGACGATCGTTCTCATCACGCACAGGCTCGATGAAGTGGTGGAGCTTTCTGACACGATCACGGTGATGCGAGCAGGTCAAACGGTCGAGCGCATCAAGACGTCGAACACCACTCCGGCGGAAATCGCGCGCCTGATGGTCGGTCGCGAAGTCTCGCTCTCCGCCGGGAAGCGAGTGCAGCCAAGCGGTCGCGCCGGCGGGCCGCAGTCCGATAAGGGACTCGAAGTGCGGAACCTGAGCGTTACAGGATCGCGCGGCACCCGCGTCATCGACGGCGTCAGCTTCAGCGTGAAGCCTGGCGAGATACTGGGCATCGCCGGGGTGGAGGGAAACGGACAGACCGAATTGATCGAGGCGCTCGCGGGGTTGCGGTCGGTGTTCGCCGGCGACATCCTGATCGATGGCATCGACATCACGCGCCGCAGTGTCGCGCGACGTCACGATGCCGGCCTCTCGCACATACCGGAAGACAGGCATCGGCGTGGACTCATTCTCGAGTACACAGTCGCCAACAATCTCATTCTTGGAGTTCAGAAGTATTTCTCCAGCAACGGGATTATCGATCGCGGCCGCGTGATGGAGAACGCGATGCGGGAGATCGCGTCTTTCGATATCAGGCCGCCCAACCCGCTTCTCGCCGCGCGCGCGTTATCGGGTGGCAATCAGCAGAAGGTTGTCGTCGCACGAGAGATGGGACGGGGATTCTCCGTCCTGCTCGCGTCGCAGCCGACGCGCGGGGTGGATGTTGGGGCGATCGAGTTCATTCACCAGCAGCTGCTGAATGCGCGCACCCAGGGGAAGGGAATCCTTCTCGTCAGCGCGGAGCTCAACGAAGTGCTCGCGCTATCCGATCGCATTGCGGTGATGTATCGCGGCAAGTTTGCGACGGTGATGGCCGCCGCTGACGCGAGCGAAGAAGTGCTTGGCGAGTACATGATCGGCACCAAGAAAGGCAGCGCCGCGTGAGCGCGTCGTCGCTGGCGGGGGGCACGCGGCCGACCTTTTCCGCACCGCCGTGGCGAGAGCGCGCCGAAGAAGCGCTGATTCCTCCGCTCGTCGCGTTACTCGTCGCACTTATCTGCGGCGACCTTCTGATTCTCAGCTACGGTCAGTCGCCAGCGGCCGTGTATCGGCTGCTGCTAGAAGGAACGTGGGGCAATGCCTACGGATTCGGACAGGTTCTTTACAAGGCAACGACTCTCGCGTTCACCGGTCTGGCCGTTTCGTTCGGATTGCGCGCGGGACTGTTCAACATTGGAGCAGAGAGCCAGCTCGCGGCGGGAGGATTTGCTGCTGCTCTTGCGGGGCTCGCTCTCCCCGCCGGTACGCCGCTCATCTTCGCGCTTCTCCTCTGCATGATCGCCGCCGGGCTAGCGGGTGGAGTCGTCGGATCGGTGCCGGCTTATCTCAAGACCAGATTCGGCGCGCACGAAGTGATCGTCACGATCATGCTCAACTTCATCGTGCTGGCGCTGCTCAACTGGTTCATCGCCGGGCACCTGCACGTGCCGGAAACGCTTCACACTCCGGAGATCCACGCGGGTGTGCTGCCCAGGCTGGCCGACATCGATCCGCGGTTCCACGGATCGGCCGCCAATCTGGCGCTGATCGTGGCCGCGCTGGTCGCGGTCGTCGTGTGGTTCTATCTCTTCCGCGCGCGGGGTGGATACGAGCTTCGCGCAGTCGGGCTCCAACCGCCGGCAGCGGAGTACGGCGGCATCAGTGTCAACAGGGTTTGGATGCGCGCGCTCACATTTTCGGGCGTCATCGCGGGCATGGGCGGAATCAACTACGTCCTCGGCTACAAGCACTATTACGAGGACGGCTTCGCCAGCGGCGCGGGATTCCTCGGAATCGCGGTCGCGCTGGTTGGCCGCAATCATCCGTTCGGCGTCATCATCGCTGCTTTTTTCTTCGCTACCCTCTCGCAGGGTGGCCTGGCAATTCACGCGTTCGTGCCGAAGCAGATGATGGACGTCCTCCAGGGCGTCGTCATCATCGCGGTGGCTACAGCCGTGCCTGAGGTGCGACGAATTTTGCGCGGCGCCCGCGGCCGGAGCGACGCGTGAATCCGGTTTCGTTCGTGACCCAGATGATCCGGATCGCCATTCCGTACCTCTTCGCCGCAAGCGGTGGAGTCGTGGCGGAGCGCGCCGGCATCGTCAGCCTCACGCTCGAGGGATTCATGCTGAGCGGTGCGTTCGCCGCAGTGCTCGGTACCAACTACTCGGGAAGTCCGTGGGTTGGCGTGCTGTGCGGGATGCTGGGGGGATTGATCTTTTCGCTCATTCACGCGGTCGCTACCATACGTTATCGGGCTGACCAGGTGGTCGTTGGAGTCGCGATCAACCTGCTCGCGATTGGCGTCACGCGATTCTTTCTGAAGTTATTCTTTGCCAGCTCGTCAAATTCGCCGCGCGTCGCCGGCTTTGGCGGGAACATCAAGGCGGCGGGATTCGACAATCCGCTTCTCTGGCTCGGGATCCTCGTCGCGCCATTCGTTGCGTTCGTGATTTACAAGACGCCCTTCGGGTTGCGTGTGCGTGCAGCAGGCGAGCATCCCGAGGCGGCCGAGAGCGTCGGAGTGAGCGTGACGCGCGTGCGGTACGTCGCGGTGGCGATATCGGGGATCCTGGCGGCGCTTGGCGGAGTATATCTCGCGCTCGACCAGCATCAGTTCACTGATCAGATGACGGCTGGCCGTGGCTTCATCGCGATATCGGCCGTGATCTTCGGGCGCTGGGACCCTATCCGCGCCGCGGCGGCGTGTCTGTTGTTCGCAGCGGCAGAGACGCTTCAGATACAATTACAGGGAAGTCACGCGATCCCATCACAGTTCATCGAGATGATTCCATACGCCCTGACGATCATCGCGCTCGCCGGAGTAGTAGGCAGAGCAGTTCCTCCTGCCGCGCTGGGCAAGGTGGAGGACTAGATGGCGTTGCGTGGGAGAGCGTCGGCGATGAGCGGACGAATGTCGAAGGTCGCGAGCGGCAAGTTGTTCGTGCTGATCATCACGAACTTTGTGGACATGGTGGGATTGCTGATGATCATCCCGCTGATGCCCTTCTACGCGCTGGAGATGGGGGGCGGCGGGTTCGAAGTCGCGATTCTCATGAGTGCGTTTACGGCGGCGCAGCTGCTCAGCGCTCCGTTATGGGGAAGATTCTCCGACCGATACGGCAGACGCCCCGCTCTGCTGGTCGGACTCACCGCTGCGTGCTTTGCATACATAGTTTTTGCGTACGCGACGTCGATTTGGCTGCTCCTGCTTTCGCGCATCGTTCAGGGCGCTGGTGGAGGGACGGTCGGCGTCATCCAGGCCTACGTCGCTGACTCCGTCGAGCCCGACAATCGCGCCAGGGCGCTCGGCTGGCTTTCCGCCGCGACGAATGTCGGTGTTGCGATCGGACCAGCGTTGGGAGGCGTGGCACTGAGGTTTGGCCGCAGCGGACCTGGTCTCGCGGCCGCGAGCCTGTGCCTCGTGAACATATTCTTCGCCTGGAAATTCCTGCGCGAATCACGCGACATGACGGAAGCGCACGACAAGAAACCGAGAGCGTCACGAACGGTTATCGCTCGCGTTATCACCCACCCCGGCGAGGCGGCGCCGCGCCTGATCTGGATTTATGCAATCGCGATGGGCGCGTTCTCGGGATTGATGGCGATTCTGGCAGTATTTCTTCACGACAGATTCGCCGTCGGTAAGGACCAGATCTGGATCTTCTATACTTACGTCGGCGTGATCTCGGTCGTGACGCGCGCAGGCATTCTCGGAAAAATGGTCGATCGATACGGCGAGGCGCAGCTATCGCGAATCGGACTCGCGCTGCTCGCTACGGGGCTCGCGACGCTCCCCCTCGCGCGCGGCTATTTGCTGCTCGCGATCGCGGTGGCGCTGATTCCACTGGGCACTGCGTTCACGTTTCCATGTGTGACGTCAATGTTGTCGCGCGTGATCTCGAGCAGGGAGCGCGGGCTGTACATGGGAGTGCAGCAGACGTTCGGCGGGTTGTCGCGGGTGATAATTCCGCTGTGGGCGGGCTTTTCCTACGATCACTTCGGGCAAACTGTCCCGCTCTTTACGTCGGCAGCGCTCGTATTCGGAACGATTGTGCTCGGGTTCGGGATCGACGATGGAAGGAAGGCGGCGGTGCCCGTCGCGTCTCCCTGATCTGCCTTCCGCCTTCCGGCACACGCAAGTCGACGAGATAAAACGTTGGTGAATCACCCCAGCTTACGCACTGCTTCTTCCACTTCCTGGACGTGCCCGGGAACCTTGACCTTGGGAAAGATCTTCGCGACTCGCCCTTTCTTGTCGATGATCACCGTCGTGCGCTCGATTCCCATGAACTTGCGACCGTACATGGATTTCTCCTTCCAGACGCCAAAGGTGTCAGCGAGCTTGTGACCTTCGTCTGACAAGAGTCGAAACGGGAGATCGTATTTCGCTTTGAACTTACGGTGCGATTCGAGGCTGTCCGGGCTCACGCCAATCACGACCGCATCGGTTTTGCCGAATCGCGGAAACGCGTCCCGAAAATCGCAGGCTTCCTTGGTGCAGCCCGTGGTGTCGTCTTTGGGGTAGAAGTAGAGGACGACGTTCTTCCCCGCGAGGGAAGCGCGCGTCACGGTGGTTCCGTCGTCCGCCTCCAGCGAAAAGTTTGGAGTCTGATCGCCCTCGGCGACGGACTTGGTCATGCAAGCTCCATTTAGTGGTAAGTCGGATCCCTGGCGGTCGCTCAGCGCTCGCGATTGGCGGGAGGACCAGCGCCTTGGCGCGCACCCGGTCCGTCCGACGGAGTACACGCCAAGGCCAACAACGACATTCCAACAAATTGCACAAACCTTACCACTGGGCGGTTATCGATCACGACGGCGCCCGTCGGAGACCTTATTGAGCGCCGTCGCTTTGAGCGTAGCTCAGGGTGTAGCCGGCAATGCGCTCACCGTGCAACTTGCCGGCCTCGATATCAGTACGGTAGTGAATGCCCCCATACAGCCTCGATATCCCGGCCTCGTCGCGCATCGCGGCAAAACTGGTAGCGCCGCCTGGAAACAGGTACGACAGGATTACCGCGCCAGCGGCCGAGAAGGTAGAGTGGCCTGAGGTGTACGACGGAAAATTGGGAATTCCGATTTCCGTCTTGATGCTTGGATCCAGCTGCGAGGGACGTGGGTTGAAGTAGTGGTATTTCGCTTCCCAGCACCCGACGCCCGCGTCGTTCATAGCCATGTTCAGCAGCGCGAAAACCCGTGCGGCCCGTACCTCGCTCATCTTCGCGTCCCGCACGTATTCCAGCGCGACGTCATTCCAGTGTCCAGGCGGCGAATACGTTCCAGCGCCGTCGTTCCACTTCTGGGCGATCGCCAGCTGGGCGGCTGTCAGATGCTCGACCGTTCGCTTGACTTCGGCCGTCTCGTCTTTCATCAGCTGCGACCCCGTAGAAGGCGGCGGCGGCGGACGCTCGGCGACGATATCCGCCGGCGTCATGTTCCAGGCCCGCACCTGACCGAATAACGGAAGCATCGGTGGACGCGCGGGAATGTCGCGGCTCACCCAGGCAATTTCTCCGCGCGCCGTGGCGGAGTCGGCGAGCGCCTTCCACAAGACGGCCGATCCTCCCGCGGTCCGCATGCCATCGCCGGCGGCGCGGGCGAGAAAGACGGCTGCTACCGATTTCCCCAGAGCTAGGCCTGCCGCGAGATCGCTCGCTGTGGCCTTGCCGGACCAGAGCGCGGCGTTGCGCTGCTCTGCCGCTTTGAGGGTGACCTCTTCGACCGCTGCCGGGAATAGCGTTTTCAGCATCTCGACCGTGACACCCGATATGACGGCGTCCTCCGACGGATACGACGGAAGCCCGGATATCGGTATCAGCGCGATGATCGCATTGTCGTTTTTCGCGGGCGACAGTCGGTTGTATTGGAACTTCCAGTACCACGCCGATTTGAGCGCGTCGTACTGCGCGGCGCTTACATAACTGTAGGCGCGAGCCGCATAAACCGGGTTCGCAAACGGAAAAGCCGGATCACCGAACGGATTCTCGGCGTCGGGGACAGGATATCCCCCCTCATCCTTCGGCGCGGGAGGGAGATTGTAACGCGCGACCAGCTCGCGGACAATCTGGTTCCACCGCATCACGCCGCCACCACTCCAATACGCAATCGTTTTTCGCTGATCGGCCGTAAGATTTGCCTGACTCGTCTTGATCGCGTCCAGCTCGGCCACATATGCGGCGGACGTCACCGTTGCCGGAGCCGGAACCGCGATCTGAGTCGGTCCGGTCAAGAGGATCATGTGCCATGAGCCGGCCGCTGGATCGAGACTCGATGGATCGAGCGCCGGAAGTACCTCAAAAGGTCCGATGGATTTATCACAGCCGCCAACAAGTGCGACTGCGCACGAAGCAACGGCCACGAGAAGCGACCGGCGCATTGTCGGTTTCAGGCTCGAGCGACTAGAGATGAAGCGCATACATTAAACCTGATGTGAAGGTGGTCGACTGACCGACATTCCGGCCGCTCAGGACATGAGCCGCCCCCAGCTGGACCGCAAAGTTTTTCGGCAGCCCATACATCACTCCTCCACCCAGCCTCACGTAGTCCATGCGGTTCGACACGAACGGCATGTCCTGCCTGCGGATGTCGCCGCCGCCGAGGGTGCGCTGTTGGACGAGCGTAACTGGAACCCGCCAGTTGCCTCGATTGAAGCCTGCGCTGAGCGTGTAGTCGAGCACGTTCGGCATCACTACTTCGTTGGTCAGGTACAGTTGACCGTTGGTGTAGTACGCGTTTCGATTGAGCCTGACGTTGCTGCACCACATGTAAGCAGCGGACGCGTTGGCGAACCACACCGAGTTGGACTGATAGTCCAGAGTGAGATGGCCGGAAGCGCGCCGGCCGGCCGTTCCAATGGAGAGAGGGTAAAAGTCTGGCGTGTAGTCGCCAACGGGCACAGCCGCCCTGGCGGCGATGAATGCGTTCAACGCGCCGTGACGGGTGGGGCCAGTACCGAGGAGCCTGAACTTTGCGGTGATGTTCAGATCCTGAAAGCCATTTAGATCATGCAGTACGCCCTGGCTGGCATGCGTCCGGACATATGGAAGCGACGCAATGAGCCCCAGTCTCTCGGTGACGCCGTATGCGGCGACCAGAGTTGTGCTCTGTGTTGTCAGCGTTCCGATGTTCCCATTGGTCCGCTTGAGAGTTCCCTCCCAATACTGGTCCCACCTATCGTGCGCGTAGACAACGCCGGCGGCTAGCGTCCTCTTCGCTATCATCAACCCGTCGTCGCTCGTCTGGGCGCCGGCTGCTGACGCGCTGATCGCGACAAGAGTCAGCAATTGCAGTGTTCTCGTAAGCATGATGCGTGGACGTTGTGTCATTTGCATGAGAGGCGCGGATCGGGTTCACGACAAATCGCCGGGCCCGCAGGCGGCCGACGGTCTGGGGGCCCAATGTAGTAACGGGTTCTCCCTTGCGCAACAACCGAACAGAATGCCATACTCCCCTTTTGCTCCGACAGGAGAGGACACAATTGGCAAGAGTCACGGACGTGATGCAGGGGACGTTGGATCTGCTGATTCTCAAGGCGCTCGCCCTTACCCCCATGCATGGCTGGGGAATCAGCAATCACATCAACCAGATTTCGGGGGGCGTCTTCCGGATCGGGCAGGGCTCACTCTATCCCGCCCTCCATCGATTCGAGAATCGGCGGTGGGTGATCTCTTACTGGCGACAGACTCCGAATAATCGGATCGCGAGATTGTACGAGCTTACGCCGGCGGGAAAGCGCGCTCTCGAGGACGAGATCGCGGTCTGGCGATCCTACACGAGCGCCATGGACCTCGTAATAGAGGCGCGGTAACGGAAGCCTCGGCCGTCCGTTCGCAAGCTACTTCGCCCCAAGTTTGCTCTGGTTGGACAGGATCTTCTTTTGATTCCGGATAATCGCCTGCTGGTTCCGGATTATCTTCTCCTGATTCCTGATTATCGTCGCGAGCCGTTTCTGGCCTCTGATGATCCTCTTTTCGTTCGCGATGATTCTCTCTTGGTTCCTGACTGTCGCTTGTGCCATTACGGGGTCCTTGTAGTTCGAACTCGGGAGTAGTCCAGGGAGCATAACTTAGTACTACGAAATCGAGTCGACCACTTCGCAGACGATCGGCTCGAAGCTGGCTGACTTCGCCGGACGGTGTCGACAGATTCGACGCGTGCGCGCAAGGTTATTTCGTTGCCCAGGACTCTCTACGCGAAACGTCCCGCGCGCGTCAGCTCGCTCTCAACGCGCCGAACACCGGGAATAACGCACCCACAACCCACGTAATCGCGGCTACGATCGCTGCCTGCTGCTTCGGAATCTTTCCCACCACGTGCAGGCCGATCGCCAGAAGTACCGTCACCCAGATCGTGAACACATCCACACGACTCGCGAGCGCAATTATCACCGGCGATGCGGTATCTGGATTCATGAATCGAGCCAGACTGAAACTCACGCTGTTGACGGAAGTAAGCTTTTCCGGACTCATGAACAATCCCTGCGCCGCGTTCGTCAGGATCTGAACGATGCGCGGAACTTCGGCGTACGTCGCAACCATAATCGCCGCCGCGACCGACTCCTTGGCGTCGAAAAGCTTTCCGACCAGCCAGAGCACCACCCCGGTGCCGAGCGCACCTATCGTGAGGAAGACCGCAAAGAAAATAGGGCCGAGCATCTCGAAGAACTTTTGTCCCGTCGCAAGCTGCTCCGATGTGAGGCTCGGGTTCTTCCGCATTGCCGCTGCGCTCTGCCGCGCAAATTCCGCGTCCATGACCGGCTGCATCGCATTCTTCGTCACGAAAACGAGCACGGCAGCAACGATTACCAGGAAGAGCAGAGCCATCCCGAACTTTCCGTCACTTCTCCGCGCGAAAACCGAGGAAGGCGCGTAGAAGATGTCCACGAAGTCTTCCCACAATCCCGCCTTCGCGGGCGACGGATCTACTTCCCTGCCTGCGTCTGCATTACTGCCCATTGACTCATCCTCGCGATTGAAGACATTGGTCGGACCAGATTAGTACGATTTTCTCCTCCCCGCCACAAGGAACCGACATGCCATCGGAATCGAGCCGCCCCCGCCCGCTGGTCCTCGAGCCCCTGATACATCCGAAGGAGAAGATCTATTTCGCGATCTGCGCCGTCGTTAGCCTCGTCGTCTACATCGGTCTGGCATTGACCATCCTCAACGGCGGACCGATTGCCGGTACGCTGATTACCTATCTCATATTCGGCATCGTCGCGTTCTTCCTTGTTCACGGCCTCCACATCGGTCACGTGCGCGGCAATGGAGTGCGAGTCTCGAGTCGTCAATTCCCCGAGCTTAATGCGATGGCCGACCAGCATTCCCGCAGACTCGGATTGGACGAGACCCCCGCGATCTTCGTTCTTCAGTCTGGCGGAGTCCTCAACGCATTCGCGACGCGATTCCTCGGACGCAACTTCGTAATTCTCAACTCCGACGTTCTCGCGCTCGCGACGCAGAAGGGCGAGAAAGCCGTGAGCTTTGTCCTCGGCCACGAGCTCGGGCACGTGCAACGCAAGCACATGACCCGCAGAGCGCTGCTATATCCGGCTATGGTGTTCCCGTTTCTGAATGGCGCCTATTCGCGAGCATGCGAGTACACGTGCGATCGCTTCGGCAACGCGCTCGAGCCGGAAGGCGGTGTGGATGGCCTGCTGGTCCTGGCGGCGGGACGCGACCTCTACACCCATGTCAACTCGACCGAATACAGCGGTCAACGGGAGACGGAAACTGGCTTCTTCGTGAGATTCGCGGAAATTCTATCGACCCACCCAAACCTGCCGAAGCGTGTGGCAGCCCTCGATGCGGTGCGTAAACACGCGCCCGCGTCGGCTCCCCCTTTGATGCGCGAGACCGCCGCGATCAGTCCAACCTAGCCGGAGGCTTGTACCGCTCCACGTCGGTTATCAGCCGCGCTCCGTGCTGATACGTGAAGTACGCGTACGCCCACTCGAACAGCACACTAAGGCGATTCCGGAATCCGATGAGATACGTGATGTGAACGAATAGCCAGAAGAACCACGCAAACCGTCCCGAGAACCTGATCCAGCCCAGATCAGCGATCGCGCGCGATCGGCCTATGGTCGCAAGGTCACCCTTGTTTCGATAGTGAAACTTTTTCCGCGGCTGGCGGCGTAGCTCGCGCACGATGTTCTTGCCCGCAGAGGCTCCTTCCTGAATCGCCGCGGGGCCTACACCGGGAACCTGCCGGCCGTCCTGAACCAGCGCTGCCAGATCGCCGACTACAAAAATCTCGGAATGGCCTGGTACGGACAGGTCAGGGTTAACCTGAATTCTACCGGCGCGATCCAGCGGACCACCCAGAAACCTGCCGACAGGTGAAGCCTTATTCCCCGCTGCCCAGAATGCGTTTCTGGCGCGGATTTGTTCCGTTCCGATGTGGACGCAGTCGGCCTCGACCCCGGTGACGGCAGAGTTGACCCGCACTTCGACCCCTAGATCGTTCAAATCCCGAGTCGCTCGCGCAGCCAGGTCTTCCGGGAATGTCGGCAGAATACGCGGACCCGCTTCTATCAACACGACACGAGTTTTGCTCGCATCAATTCTTCTGAACTCCGGTGCGAGCGTTTTCTTCGCGATGAACGGCAGCGCGCCTGCCAGCTCGACCCCTGTCGGCCCGCCGCCGACGATGACGAATGTCAGGTATTCCTGACGCTCCTGCTCGTCGTCAGATTTTTCCGCCAGCTCATACGCGAGCAGGAAACGGCGCCGGATCTCGGTGGCGTCCTCGATCGCCTTGAGACCGGGCGCGTACGGTTCCCAGTCATCGTGACCGAAGTAGGCGTGCCTCGAGCCAGTGGCGACGATCAGATAGTCGTATGGGATTTCGCGCAGCTCTTCATCGACGCGAACCACGCGTCGCGCGGGATCGATCTCACGCACTTCCGCCATCAGGACTTCGGTGTTCTTGTGCCGCCTCACAATCCACCGAATCGGCGCCGTGATCTCGCTCGGCGCCAACGCTGCCGTCGCCACCTGATAGAGGAGCGGCTGAAAGATGAAGTGATTCGTCCTGTCGATGAGCGTCACGTCGGCGCTGGCGCGCTTGAGCGCCTTCGCGGCGGTGATCCCGCCGAACCCGCCACCGACGATTACTACCCGCGGACGAGACGGCACGTCAGGCAAGTCTCTCCTCGAACGATCTTGCTGCGAGCGTCATGAGAAGCACCAGAAAGATCAACAGCACACTGTATGCGGCCGCCGTTCCGAACGCCAGAGCGCGGAGCTGAGCCAGAATCTCCATCGATATCGGACGATTTGAGTGCGTGTAGAGGACAACGCTCGCGACGAACTCGCCGACCGCGGTCACGGCGGCGAGCAACCCGCCTGCCACCAACCCAGGACGTGCCGCGGGAAGAATCACTCGCCGCATCGTCATCATCCACGAAGCCCCAAGCCCGCGCGCTGCATCCTCGAGCGAGGCATCCATCTGCCGAAGGGAGGATTCGACAGCTGATGCGACGAGCGGAATGTCGCGAATGAAATAGGCAAGCGGCAATATCCAGAACGTCCCGACCAGGAGCACCCTGCCGGTCAGTAGATCGTTTCGGTTGAAAGTCGCGGCGAGACCGAGCGCGATCGCGGTCGCGGGAATCGCCCACGGAAGGGCGACGAGCAATTCGAGCAGCCCACGCCCACCGAACTTGCGGAGCACGATCAGATATCCCGCGATGAAGCAGACCACGAGATTCGCCGCCGTCGCGATCAATGCCATCGACACGCTGTTCGTGATCGGCTTCCATAGCTCGCTCTCGGAGAAGAGCCGCCGGTAGTTCTCGAAAGTGTACTCGGGCGGCAGCACCTGTGTGGTCCAGGCTCCGTCCCGCGCGAAGGAAACGAGAATGACCATGAGATGTGGAAGCACGAGCGCCACCACGATTACGGCCGATGCGACCGTGGTCAGAATCTGGATGCGTCGCGAGCCAATCGTCCGGCGCGAGCGTCCGCCCTTGCTGGCAAGAGTGTATCTCCGTTTTCTGTCCAGCCACCGGAAAAGCACCAGTCCCGCGACAGCACTCAGTGCCAGCACGGTCGTCTCGACATAGGCGAGCCCCATCGCCCCGTTCGTTTTCGACGCGAGGATCTGCGTCGAGAGAACTCGCAGCCCGCCGCCGAAAACATAGGGCGCCGAGAAAGACCCCAGAGCATTCATGAAGACGAGTAGCGCCGATCCGGCGACGGCTGGCATCAGCAGCGGCAGCGTCACCCGTCTCAGTCTCTGCCACGTATTGGCGCCGAGTCCCGACGCAGCCTCGTCGAGCGTCGCATCGAAGCGCTCGAGTCCCGCCGAGACGAACAGAAAAACGTAGACGTACATCGTGTACGCATGGACGAACACGATCGCGCCAACTCCTTTCAGCCGCCACGGGGCTTCCGCCATTCCCAGTACGCGCTGCACCACGCGCGTGACGAGGCCGCTCTCGCCATACAGAAAGAGAAAAGCGATTACTCCAACCAATGGCGGGAGCGCTGCGGGTAGCGTAGCCACCGCGCGCAGCAGCCGGCGGCCGGGAAACTCGAATCGACCGAGCAGAAACGCGAGCGGAACCCCGATTGCCAGCGAAGCAAAAACCGAAGCAACCGAAATGACGAGGCTTGTCCACAGGGCTTCCCGGTCAGCGGGACTGGCGGCGAATTCGCGCCAGTGACCCAGGCCGTTCTCGAAGCTTCCCGCGATGACCGCCGCGTTCGGATACACCACCGTCCACAGCAGGAGCACTATCACCGGCAGCGCGATGAGCCAGCTCTGTCGACGTGATGATGCTTTCACGCAGGCACCAGCGGAAAAGGACCCTTGAGCGGCGAAACAGAAACGTTGTCGTCCTCGCGAGCTTCTCCCGATTGGGACTCGACATCGACGCTGACGCCATCGGCGAGCTGTACACGGTACACGATTAGGCCGCCCGCGAATCGCCGGTTGGTGATGCGCCCACGCCAGGCGAGAACTCCGGGACTTCTCGACAGCTCCAACGCATCCGGCCGCAGCACGACGAATGCGGTCTCGACGTGGGAAGGCGCCCCTTTCGGGCGGGTGACGTTGAGATCGCGCGCGACACCACCGATGGTCACCGTGGCCGTGTTGCCCTTGTCGATCGCGGGCACGATCCTCCCCCTTCCAATGAAGGCCGCCACTTCGCGCGAGATCGGAGCGTTGTACAGCTCCTCCGGTGTCCCGACCTGTAGAAGCTTGCCCTTTTTCAGCAGTGCGATGCGGTCCGCGACCGCGAATGCATCCTCCTGATCGTGCGTGACGAACAGCGCCGGCACTCCGACCCTTCGCAGCAGTGCGCGCAGATCGTCCCGCATCGCGTGACGCAAAGTTGGATCGAGATTGGAAAGAGGCTCGTCGAGGAGCAGGGCCCGGGGCTCGATCACCAACGCGCGCGCCAGCGCAACGCGCTGCTGTTCGCCGCCTGAGAGCGATTGAATCGGACGACTTCCGGCGCCCTCGAGTCCCACGTTCGCGAGGGCGGCGCGCGCCTTCTCCAACCGCTCGGTCTTGCTCACGCCACGCGCCTCGAGGCCAAACGCGACGTTGTTCTCAACCGGCATGTGCGGGAAGAGAGCGTAGTGCTGAAACACCATCCCGAAACCGCGGCGTTCGGGTGGGACACTGGTGATGTCTTTTCCGCCAAGCGTGACTGTGCCGGCGTCCGGAGTCTCGTAACCGGCCGCCATGCGAAGGGTCGTCGTCTTGCCCGAACCCGATGCTCCCACCAGCGCCAGTAGCTCGCCCGGACCAACTTCGAACGAAACGTTGTCGACCGCTGTGAACACGCCAAAGCGGCGCGTCACACCGTTGAGGGCGAGAGCTCCGCTCCCACCCTTTTCATCCGGCCCTTCGTTGCGCGCCCTCGGCGCGGCGGTCACTGCCTCTGTCCGCGGTTCCTGATGTTCGCGTCCCAGTACTTCATCCACTCATCGAGGTGCGCGGCCATCAGTTCGCGATCGACCGGCATCGGCTTGATCTCCGCCATCGCCTCGCGGATCCATGAAGGGAGCTTCGACACCGGAATGTCCTTGCGCGCGGGAATGCGGAGGAATGAGTCGGCCGCCGCGATCATCGACTCCGGCGCCGTCACGTACTCGTAGTATTCCTCGGCCTCCTTCGGATGCTTGGTGCCGCGCACGATTGCGATTCCATCCACCAGCAGCGGAGTGCCACTCGCGGGAATGACGTACTTGATGGGAATTCGAGTACGCTGTTCCAGGGTAGCGAAGTCGGGCATGTCCCACATCGTGACGACACCCTCCTGCCGCCCGAGTTTCTGGTAGAGAATCGTCGGGTTCAAAACGTAGTCTCTCGTGTTCGCATCCAGCCTCCGGAGCCACTCATAGCCTGCATCCGGCTTGCCAGTTTGCGCAATCGATCGAGCCATTATCGCGCCAAAAATCGCCCGCATCGTACCCGATGCGATTGGATCGCGGATCAGGATCTTTCCCTTCCATTTTGGATCGAGAAGATCGTCCCAGTCCTTTGGCGCGTCGGCGTCCTTCACCGCATCGCGGTTGTAGCCGATAACCTCGGGTGTCAGGTAAGTGCCGTACCAGTTGTCGTGGATCTCGCGAGCGTCGGGGTCGATCGCCGCTGCCCATGTCGGCTTGTAGGGCTGCAGCAGATTTTCCTTCGTCGCCCGATCGAACGCTTCCGCCGGCGCTCCAAACCAGACATCCGCCTGCGGATTTGGCTTCTCTGCGCGCACACGCTCGAGAACTTCCTGCGAGCCCATGTCGACCCATTGGACGTCGATGTCGGGATGAGCTTTCTCGAATCCCTTCTCCATATACTCGAGCAGCTCTTTTCCGTGCGGCGAGTAGACGATCAGAACTTTTCGATTGTCGGAGCTGCACGCCGCGAGGGCTATGAACGCCAAAGAAGACGTTACTGCCCGCCGCAGTTTCATCGTATGAACGCCACAGAAAACATTACTGCCCGGCGCAGCTTCATTTAATGGTGTTGCCGCCGAGCAGGTTGGCAAAGATGCGAGCGCCACCGGACACGCCGGCAGGAAGCTGACGAAAGAGCGCGAGTGGGACGTAGATGTAGATCCCACGCCCGTAGGGTGCCGCGAGAATGGCGGCCCGATTGGGCTGCTCTCCCGGATCGCTCATCGCCAGCATCGTCCGATAATGCGAATCGAACGTTGAAGGCATGTACGACGCTCGCTCCTGCACCCACCCGTTGAAGTCATCCTGAGTGATCTTGTTCGGTGCGTTGAGCAACGGCGACTGGGGATCGGTGAAGGTCACCGGCGCGGTCTCATCGGTGACGCGCTCCGCCGGCTGCTTGAGAGTGATTGGATAGGGCATGATGCCGGGCTGCTGCATCTCGCCCTGCCCGTACTGAACGATCAGGCGACCACCGTTGCGAACGTACGCGAGCAGGTAATCGTTGTTGCCTTCAAGTGTCTGACTAGCCTGGTACGCGCGCGGCCCCACGACGACTGCGGTGAACCGACTCAGGTCAGTTTGCGGAAGATCGTCAGCATTTACGATCGTGAGCGGAACGCCGAGCTGCTGGAGCACCGGCGCGAGCTAGCCAGCCACGTGGTGTCGTTGCAATTGGCGCCGGCCCTGCCCATGATCCTAGGTGATCGGGTCCAGCTGCAGCAGGTGATTATCAACCTGGTGATGAATGGCATTGAAGCAATGCAGCCGGTGACGGATCGGCCGCGCGAACTGGTGGTCCGCTCAGGCCAGGGCGACACACGACAAGTGCTCGTAAGCGTGACGGATTGCGGCGTCGGGATCGCTGCCGAGAACGCCGAGCGGCTGTTCAGCGCCTTCTTCACCACCAAACCCAGCGGCATGGGTATGGGGCTCTCGATCTGTCGTTCGATCATCGAAGCCCACGGTGGCCGGCTGTGGGCCTCAGCAAACCTACCCCACGGTGCAACGTTTCAGTTCAC
>Ga0137409_10001991_pt1 | contig 22013 bp, 19 predicted proteins | sample CZODoug1_16funga_FD_122059 | JGI IMG/M metagenome (GOLD analysis project Ga0137409, IMG submission 122059) | Vadose zone soil fungal communities from Angelo Coast Range Reserve, California, USA - CZODoug1_16fungal (Hybrid Assembly) | ecosystem: Environmental > Terrestrial > Soil > Vadose zone... | reverse complement strand
CCGCTGATCGTCGGCATTCCTCTTCTGTTCGGCGTGATGATGATCATTCCCATCGGCGGCGCCGATATGCCCACGGTGATTTCGCTTTTGAATTCCTACGCGGGGCTCTCCGCGGCGGCGATGGGATTCGTCCTCGACAGCAAACTACTGATCATTGCGGGTGCATTGGACGGAGCTTCGGGTCTCATTCTTTCCGTGAACATGTCGAAAGCGATGAACCGGTCGTTTTCGAACGTGCTTTTTGGCGCTTTTGGACAGGAGCAGACGGCGGTCGCAGGCCAACAGGAGACGCGGCCGGTGCGCAGCGCGACACCGGAGGAAGCCGCAGCGATCCTCGCGGCGGCCAACAAGGTGGTCATCGTGCCGGGGTATGGAATGGCCGTAGCGCAAGCACAACACAAAGTGCGCGAACTTTATGATGCGTTGACCAAGCGCGGCGTGGATGTGAAGTTTGGAATCCATCCGGTCGCCGGCCGCATGCCGGGGCACATGAATGTTCTGCTCGCGGAAGCGGATATTCCCTATGACAAGCTGCTGGATATGGACGAAATCAACGGAGATTTTCCGCAGACCGACGTGGTGCTGGTGATCGGAGCGAATGACGTCACCAATCCCGCAGCACGCACTGACACTTCGAGCCCGATTTATGGCATGCCGATTCTGGACGTGGACAAAGCGCGCACGGTGATGGTGATCAAGCGCAGCATGGCCGCGGGTTTTGCCGGAATCGACAATCCGCTTTACTACCTTGATAAGACCCTCATGCTCTTCGGAGACGCAAAATCCTTCGTGGGCTCCATCGTGCGCGAACTCGGCGGCGGCCACGAGTAGCTCCTCGTTGTTGTAAATTCGTCAGGGCTTTCTCAAGAGACTTATTCTCAACCAAGATACTCGAGAGCCGGAGTGTGCCTACGTTACTCGTAACGCAGAGCCACGATGGGATCGACGCGCGTGGCGCGACGAGCGGGGATAGAACAGGCAGCCAGCGCGACGACGAGTAAGAGAAGGGCGACACTCAAGAAAGTGAGCCAGTCGCCCGGAGTGACGCCGTAAAGCAAGCTCCTCAAAAGGCGCGTGAGCGCGAGGCCGGCGACGACACCGATGGTGACGCCAGCCACAGTCGCGCGGAGGCCCTGGCGAAGAACCATTCTCATGATGTCGCGACGCTGCGCGCCGAGAGCCACGCGGATGCCGATTTCCCGGGTGCGCTGCAGCACCAAATGTGAAATCAACCCATACAAACCCACGACCGCGAGAATCAAGGCCAGAGCAGCAAGACTGCCAATCAGATAAGAAGGATAGCGGCGGAGGAAAACCGAGGGAGATTGATTGGCAATTTGTTCCAGGGATTGGGGTTGGATCAATGGGAGCTGAGGATCCATTTCCTGCAAGGCAGCGCGGGCGGCCCCGACAAACGCGTCGGGCTCGCCTGCCGTGCGCACCATGTAGCTCAGGTACGTTGAGGGCCCCTGATCGTTAGGCGTGTAGATGATGGGAGGCGGTGGCGCGGCGAGATCGATGGACGCGGTATCTGCGGCCACGCCGACGATTTGAAGAAAAGGATTCTGCGCACTGTAAGTGAAACGGATGCGTTTGCCGATGGGGTTTTCCCCAGGGAAATAGGCCTTGCTGAACGCACGGCTGACGACTACGACGTCAGGCGCGCCCCGGACATCCCTTGCGTTAAAGAAACGGCCGTCCGCAAGAGGGATCTTCAGCGAAGAAAAATAGCCCGTGCTAACGGTGATGATTTGGCATTCGTCTTCTTGTCCAGTGGCCGTGGGGCGGCCTTCGACAACGAATCGGATGGTGCCGCTGCCGCCACTGGCGGGAATTCCCGAGGTTTGGCCCACGTCCAGCACGCCCGGCAAAGAACGTAGCCGCTGGGTGAAATCGTGATCGAAGCGGACAGCGGCCGCGCTGTAGTAGGGAGGGGTCTTGTCGCTGGGATAGGAAGAGTCCGGCAAGTTCACTGAAAAGGTCAAAACGTTATGGAGGTTGAAGCCCGGGTCTTGTCCCAGAAGGGCGTGGAGGCTCTTGAGTAAGAGGCCTGCACCGACCAGCAGAACGAGAGAAATTGAGATTTCGGCAATGACCAGGGTGTTGCGCAGGCGAGCATGGCCTGCGCTCGTTCCACCGCGCGATTCATCCTTCAAGACATCGTTCAGAGACGTACGCGAAGCGTCCAGGCCGGGAGCCAACCCGAAAAGAATTCCGGTGAGCACGGTCACGCCGCCAAGAAAGAGAAGGACCGGGAGGTTCATTCCGCTGTCACGCAAATAAGGCATGGACTGTAACTGAGATTCGGGTATGGCAGCGACTAGCAAATTGACGCCCCACTGAGCGCCGAGAAGCCCGACGGCAGCGCCGATGAAGGAGAGCAACAGGCTTTCGGTCAGCAACTGGGAGAACAGGCTGGCCCGGCTCGCGCCCAGAGCAGAACGCACCGCAAATTCCTTGCGCCGGCCGATGGAACGGGTCATGACGAGGTTGGCGACGTTGGCGCACGTGATCAGAAGGACGGATCCGACGGCTCCGAGCAGAATAAGCAGGATGGGCCGAACCTTGCCCACGATTTGTTCTGTGAGACTTTCCATGACAAAGAACGTGGAGCCGTTTTCCTTTGGATATGCGCGGGCGAGTTGCGCGTTGATGCTCTGCATTTCCGCGCGGGCCTGATCGGGAGAGACGCCCGGGGCGAGCCGGCCGAAGACGCTGAGCCAGCGGAGACTGCGGCGCGTGATGGGATCTCCGCTCTGGTGAATGGGAACCCACAGCGGCGCGGATCTGGCGGGTGCAAACTCAAAGTCGCGCGGAAGAACGCCGACGATGGTGGCGGGCTTGCCATCCAGGTGAATGACGCGCCCGATGACCTTCGGATCGGCGCCAAACTCGGTGCGCCAAAAGGCATCGGTGAGAATCGTCACGGGAGGGCCATCTTCCCGCATTTCGCCCTCGAGGAAATCACGTCCAAGAGCGGGCTTAATACCGAGAGTCGAAAAAAAACTCGGCGTAACCTGCGCGGCGAAAGTGTTCTTGGGCTCGCCATTCGCAGAAAGAGTGAAGGCATCACCGCTGTAAGCCGCGAAGGATTGGATACTCTTTGCCGCGCGCTTCCAATCCAGATAGTCCGGGTAAGAAGCCTGAGCGCCATTCGCGCTGTTGTCGGATTGACTGCGCGACTCACCAAGATGGAAGAGCTTGCCGGGATCGCGATAAGGCAGCGGATGCAGGAGGGCCGAATAAACGACCGAGAAAATGGCGGTGTTGGCGCCGATGCCGAGCGCCAGCGTCAGCACAACTACCATGGTGAAGCCAGGGCTGTTCCAGAGCGCGCGCACGGCGTAGCGCAGGTTTTGAGCGAGTGTGCCCATCGTCAGACCTCCCAGTGCAAATAGAATTCCTGGGCAAGCAGTTGACCATCCGCCGATCATGTATGGTGCTGAACAAAAAAGACTTAGGCGAGCAAGGCACACCCGTACGTAGAAACCGGTGCCCGGTATTGGGACGGGGAGTGCGCATTCGGACAGCACCGGGAACGGAGAATTGTGCCGCGCCTACTTTGCGTCGTGGAAGATGATGCCCAAAGTGTAGCGGGTACCAAGGTGCACGCGGCTGACGCCATGGCGCAGATTGACGCGATAATAGCCGCGCGAACCCTTCACGGGCCGGTAGCGTGTGGTGAAGATAATCGCCTGACCTTGATCGGTAACGACGACCTGCGGCTTGGACTGCGCACGCGGTTGCTGCTCGACGAGAATAAATTCTCCGCCTTCCCAATCGCGGCCTTGCTGACCGAGCAGAAATACCATTTGCAGGGGAAAGCTGACTTCGCCGTAGAGATCCTGATGAAGACAGTTGTAGCCACCGGCCTCGTAGTGAAGCATAAGCGGTGTGGGCCTCGTCTGCCCCGCTTTGTGGCAAGTTTTCAAGAAAGCTGCATGGTCGCGAGGATATCGAGGAACGTTTTCACCGAGGGCTTCCGCCCACTGATTGGCTACTTCGGCGAGGTGCGGATAAGCGCTGCTTCTGAGATCGGCGACCAATTCTGGAAGCGGGTTGGCGAAGTACTTGTAGTCGCCGATGCCGAAGCGATAGCGCTCCATGACGGTGTGGCTGCGAAAACGGCTTGCATCACTATATAGAGCGGCGAGCGAAGCGCATTCATCAGGCGAGAGCGTGGGAGCTGTTACCGCGTACCCGCGCTCCGAAAGAGATTGCTCGGCGTTGCTCCAGTCCAATGCGTCGATTCGTTGGGCGATGGAGAGTGAAGCGGCAGTATTTCTTGCTGCTTGAGCCATGCGGCCTCCCAAGTCTCGCGATCATCGATCGAAAAGTAATAGCTTAGAGCAGAGCGCCCGAGAGAATCTATCCGATCTTCGCCGTCAAATTAAACTTCCAAGGCAGTCCAAAATCCCGAAGAGGGTCCGATAGGCGCCTGATGCGACTGGCGCTTAAATCATCCCCCGATTCGGTGCTATAGTGATGCGCAGGCCGGAAACCAATCCGGTTACATTTGCAGGCGGAATCAGGCGCCGGATTTTTCCACGGAAAACTTTCGCACCTGTGAGGAGGGCCGGATGAAGAGCAACGAGGTACTTTCAAAAGCTTCGCGGAGGGCGTTTCTCCAGTTGTCTGCGGCGGCGACCGCAGCGATGGCGTTCCGGATTGCAACCGAGGCATCCCTCGCGGCGGAAGAGCGCAATGTTTTTCATCCCGGAGCCGTAGTGATCGACGCGAACGAAAATCCTCTTGGCCCCTGCGACGCCGCGAGAAAAGCCATCGTGGACATGGCGCCGCAGGGCGGCCGCTATTCCTACTGGCTGAAGGAAGAATTCGTCAAGACATTCACGGAGATGGAGGGCCTGAAACCGGAATACCTCCGCGTCTTTCCCGGCTCAAGCGAACCGTTGCATTTCTCCGTGCTCTCGTTCACCTCGCCAACGAAGTGCTACGTCACCGCGGATCCCGGTTACGAAGCCGGTATGAAAGCGGCGAAGATTTCCGGAGCCCGCATCGTCAAGACTCCGCTGATGAAAACGTATTCGCACGATATCAAGGCAATGATCGCAGCGGCGCCGGACGCCGGGCTTTTCTACGTCTGCACCCCGAACAATCCGACCGGAACGATGACGCCGCACTCTGCCATCGAGCAACTACTGGCCGCGAAACCGAAAGGCTCGGTCTTGCTCGTCGACGAGGCCTACATCCATTTTTCGGATGGCGTGAGTGCCATCGACCTGGTGAAAGCCGATCAGGACGTGATCGTGTTGCGAACGTTCTCGAAGATTTACGGCATGGCGGGTATTCGTTGCGGACTGGCCATCGCGCGTCCCGATTTGCTGGCCAAACTGGAGAACTTCGGCGGCTGGAGCGCCATGCCGATTACCGCTATGGCCGCGGCTACCGCGAGCCTCAAGCATGAGCATCTCGTTTCGGAGCGCAAGCAGTTGAACGCCGCCGTCCGTCAAAAAACATTTGATTGGCTCGCCAGCCAGGGCTATGCCTACGTCCCCTCACAGTCCAACTGTTTCATGCTGGACACCAAGCGCCCCGCCAAAGAAGTCATTGACGCCATGGCCAAGCGCAACGTCTATATCGGCCGGCCGTGGCCCGTCTGGCCGACGCACGTGCGCATCACCGTCGGCACGCAACCGGAGATGGAAGCCTTCCAGCAAACCTTTCAAGCCGTGATGAAGAACTCGACCACCACGGGCTTTGTTCCTTCGCTCAAAAGGCGCCGTTCGTATCCCGATGGCCAGTCTTGGCCCGACGCCTAGTCGTAGAATCTCACAACACAATTGAGGAGTGCGGTGCGACGCCACATTGTAGGGCCCGCCTTCCGAGGCGGGCCGCTCTCCTCACACCCGTGACGGCATGTTGATCACGAGGATCGACCAAGAGGCAGCACTTGAAATCGTCGCTTTCCTGCCAGGCGATACGTTGCGAAATCCGCTTGATCCACCGTCAGAATCGTTGTTAGCGACTCGCGGTTCGCTAGATGCACGAGGGTCGCGTCCGCGAAGCCCATCGGCCGGTCCCAATACTGCGACATCAACGAGTGCAGTTGCGGCAACTCCGCATCTTCAATCGTGCCCACCACGACCGCTCCGGATCGCACGAAGTTCCACGCCGTTTCCATTTCCGCCCGGCTAGTGCCAACCAAATGGAACAATTCGGTCAGCACCGCCTCTGAAGTTAACAGCGGAAAGCGCAATTGGCGGAAGGCCTGTTGGCAGGCTTCATGCCACTTGTCGCTCTTTTGCAATATGGCGAGGATCGCCCCGGTATCGACCAGCGCGTCAGCGGCCATAGCGCCGCCGCAGCTTCTTGCGGATGGTTTCGCGAACCGTTTCAGAGCGATCCCTGTCGAGTCCCTTTAGGACGCCGATATACTTCTCCGCCGCTGCGTGCAGCTTGCGCTGTTCCTGGTCTCCAGACACCTCGATTGCACTTTTCTTCAGCCATTCGCGAACCGCCGTGTCAAGAATCGTAGAGATAGAGACCTTCTGGAGGCGCGCTTGGCGCTCAAGGTCTGATTTCAGCTCGCTGGACAAACGCCAGCTATAGACATGGGTCTTCATGCACTACATTGTAGTGCATGAGTCTTTTTGCTGCAACTTTGGATTCGCGCCACAGTTGGCAATCAGACGTGGGCTTCCGGTGCATGCCCATTTGAGGGCGCGGGTGCTACGGGTACTGCGCCGTGAAACTGTTCAGCTTCCGTGGAGCCAGCGAGCGCGGTGGTAGAAGAATTGCCGCTCGAAACGACCTGGGCGATTTCGTCGAAGTAGCCGGTCCCGACGAAGCGCTGGTGGGTGACGGCGCGATAGCCGAGTTCCTGCGCGGCAAATTCTTCCTGTTGGAGTTTCGAATACGCGGTCATGCCGGCCTGCGAGTAGCCGCGCGCAAGGTGGAACATGGACATGTTCAGCGCGTGGAAGCCCGCCAGCGTGACGAATTGGAATTTGTAGCCCATTTTTCCGAGTTCCTGCTGGAAGTTGGCGATGGTGACGTCGTCAAGCTTTTTCTTCCAGTTGAAAGACGGCGAGCAATTATAGGCCAGGAGTTTCCCTGGGAATTTCGCATGAATGGCGTCGGCGAATTTCCTCGCTTCGGCGAGATCCGGAGTGGAGGTTTCGCACCAAAGCATGTCGGCGTAAGGAGCGTAAGCGAGGCCGCGAGCAATGGCGGCGTCGATCCCGCCGCGGAACTGGTAGAAGCCTTCTGGCGTGCGTTCGCCGTGGATGAATTCCCGGTCGCGCGGGTCCGCGTCGGAAAGCAAAAGTCCGGCGGAGTTGGCGTCGGTGCGCGCGATGAGAATCGTGGGAACGCCGCAAACGTCGGCCGCAAGCCGCGCCGCCACCAATTTTTCGATGAACTCGCGCGTTGGTACGACAACTTTACCACCCAGATGCCCGCACTTTTTGGCCGAAGAGAGCTGGTCTTCGAAATGTACGCCCGCAGCGCCGGCTTCGATCATCGCTTTCATCAGTTCGTAGGCATTCAGCGATCCGCCAAATCCGGCCTCCGCGTCCGCGACGATTGGCGCGAACCAATACGTGCCGAACTTCTTGCCTTCCGCCGATTCGATCTGGTCAGCGCGAAGCAACGCGCGATTGATGCGCTTCACCAGATTCGGCGCGGAGTCGCAGGGATAGAGACTTTGGTCGGGATAGACATCGCCCGCGGTATTGCCGTCGGCGGCGACCTGCCAGCCGCTCCCGTAGATCGCTTTCAGTCCGGCCTGCACCATTTCAATGGCCTGATTGCCCGTGATGGCTCCGAGCGCAGGGACGTAGGCATCGGTGTGCATCAAGTTCCAGAGGCGCTCCGCACCGAGCCGCGCCAGCGTGTACTCGATCTGGATGGAGCCGCGCAGGCGGAGCACATCCGAATAAGAATAAGGACGCGCGATGCCGGACCAGCGGGGGTCAGTGGTCCAGTGATTCAACGTCTGTTGCTTGTGGCCGTTGCCATTGCCGTTTCCGTTGGCGCCGTTAGTTCCGTTGGATGACATTTAATGTTCCATGCCTTTCTCTTCAATTGCGACTACCAAGGGAAAACCTAAAAATCTTTCCAAATCGCGGATGGGGCAGGTCCCGCTCCCATTCGAACCAAAAACTTCCACCAAGAACCATCATCTAAGAACTAAAAACTGATAGCTGATCACTGACAACTGAAAACTCATTTCACGCCGGATTGAACTCCGCCCGGCGGATCATTTCTTCACTGATGCCGCGGGCCTCGCGGAGCGTAGCCGCTACTTGGGCGTCATTGCTCTTCGCGCTCTCCCGCAACAGACGGTCGAGCTCCTCGTCAAAGAGATCGCGGATGAGTTCCGGCGTGTGAAGAACCGGCACGCCTCCCTCATCAAGAACTTCGACTTTGTCCGAGTGCTTCATGCGCTGAGCGATCATCAGCCGGTAAATGCGATCCGTGGCGAGATCTTCCATGTAGCCATCGAGGAGACTCGCGCCCTTGCCGTTGAGAACGCCGTTGCGATAGCGAATGACCGTGCGAACCGCGGCGCGCGTTCCGGCCAGCGTGCGCTTGCCGACTCCCGTTGGCAGCGGACGAAGATCAGGATGCGTCGTGGCGTTGGCCGGGCGCGCCTGAAGTTGATTCGGAGCAGGGAACTGGCTCACAGCGATTTCGTTTTGATCGGGATGTCCTGTCCACGCGCCGTCCATCAGCGAATTGGCTTCGTTCTTCTTGTCTTCCGCGAGGGCTTTCAAGGCGCGCGCGTTCAGTTCCGCGTCCTCGCGACTGGGAAAGAGAGCGGTCATGCCGCCGATCGCGAGCAGCCCGTGTTTATGGCAAATCTCCGGCAGAAGATTGCGCAGATTCTGGAAGAACGCGACATTGTGCGGAATGGTGTTGCGATCGGGAAGTACCCACTCGGGATTTTCGAGATTGAAATGGATCAGGCTGGCCATGTAGTCCCAGCGGCCCAGATTCAGGCCCACGATGTGATCGCGAAGATTCCAGGCAAACTCTTCCATCTGAAAAGCAAGCGGATGCGATTCCACCAGCGCCATGCACTTGATGGCATTTGTTGGCAGGCCCTTGAGGCGGGCAATCATCTGGAAAAGATCGCGCCACCAGAGCGCCTCATCGGCGGATTCGGACTTGGGAATGTAAATGCAGAGAGGATGCTTCAGCGCGCTGAAGTCCACCTGATAAGCCACCATCGCGACGTCGAAGAGCGAAGCCGGGAGCAATTCCCCGGGCAGAACGCCGGCCTGATGAATGTGCAGGCCGCGCGGCCGCGTGAAAATGACCGTGGGGCTGGAATTGATGCCCACCGTTTTGTTGCGCTTGCGGTCAAAGTAGGTGAGTCGGCCGGCGAGCGCTTCCAGAATGTTTTTGATCCCTTGCGAATTGTGCTCCCACGCATTGGCGGTGGAATCTTCCAGATCGAGCATGACGCCGGGAGCGCCGGAATTCAGCATTTTCACGACAAGATCGGCGTCATCCGCAGGGCCGGTCATCTGATTGCGCTGATCCGCGCACCAGGCAGGAAGCTCAATGCGCCAGGAATTTGTGGTGGCGACCGAGGGCGGCAGGTAATCGGGAACCTTTCCCGAGTGGGCCTCGGCCAGCGCGTAATCGCGGCGCGCGATCAACGCGCGCTGCCGCAACGTGAGCACGGCATGCAGCGGCGCGAGAAATTCGAGAAAGCCCGCGGGGAGATCGCGAGCAGGATCGAATTCCGGAGGAGCGGAATTGACCGCCACGATGCGATTCGAAAAGGGCAGGGGAGCGAGCGCCGGATTCGGCTTGGTGGCAGCGGTAGCCATGGTCGAGGTCAGTCCTTTCCGGTACGAATTCGAACGGAAGCCGGCCGGTGAACTAGAAAGGCAATTCGAAGGCCAACCGGCAGCGACGTGCAATCCCTAAGATCTATTGGCTCAAGGAGATAGGAGAGCCTCGCGAGAGCGCCCAGGATTCCGTGGGAAAACGCGGACAAACAGTGGAGAAAATTGCGCACCATCGGCGAGTTCTTTCCTCCCCGAATCTCTTTGTTCAGTATATTGAACATACGTTCAGCTCTCGTTCACTCTTGTACCGGAGCGCCGCCGCGACCGCAAGATGATGTTCAATACCCTGAACCATTATTCTATACTTGGGCGATAACTATTTCTTATGGGAGGCGGCCATGGCAGCTACGGATACCAGTCCCGCGAAAGCGGTGGAACGGGCGCTGAATATTCTGGAGGCGGCCGCGCAACGCCGCGAGGGACTCACCAACGCGGAGATCAGCCGCAAGCTCGGGATGCCGAAAAGCTCCGCGAGTTACATTTTAAGAACTCTAGAAAAACGCAGCTACTTGCGGCGCGAAGCGCAAACGGGACGATATCGGCTGGGCTTGAAGATTTTAAGTCTCGGCGGCGACGCGCAAGCGAACCTGGACATCGCCGACGTGGCACTGCCGTTTATGAGGTCGCTGGTGGAGAGGATTCATCTGACGGTGCACCTGGCGGTCTTGGACCAGGGCGAGGCGGTTTACATCGAGAAAGTGGAGGCGCCCGGATTTTTCAAGGTGAATACGTGGGTGGGGCGGCGGATGTTTTTGCATTCCACGAGCGTCGGGAAATGCCTGCTGGCCTGGCTGCCGAAGCATGAGGTGGAAACAATTGCGAAGCAGCAGGGTCTGAAGAAGAGAACGCCTGAAACCATCACCAGCATGCCAAGGCTGCTTGCGGACCTGGAGCACGTGAAGCAGTCAGGATACGCGGTAGACGACGAGGAAAACAGTTTGGGTGCGCGGTGCCTGGGCGCACCCATCTTCGACACCCTGGGGAATGTAACGGCGGCGCTCGGCGCCAGCGGGACACTGACGCAAACGGACGACGCCAACATGCCGAGAATCATCGAGGCACTGAAGGAAACAGCGCGGCGGATATCGCGACAACTGCAGAAAAGCGGAGCGACAGGGGCCGCGTAGCGAGCGGCCCCGCGCCCGCGAAGAATTACATTGCTTAGCCCGCGACTACTAAATTGTTTTTCACAGAGAAGACGTTGGGAACCTGATTGGCTCGCAAGTTGGCGAGATTCTTGTCCGTCTCGCTATCGACCACGCCCTCCAGCGTGACGTTGCCGTTTTTGACGATGATGTGAATGGAAGGCACGGCCTGAACGGAGTAGCGCGAGAGGCCGGGGTCCCCATAAATGGCGCGGTACAGGGAGTGGCGGAGCTGGTCATCCATCGGCGAGGGCGGAAGAACCTCGATGTTGTTCACGACCGAAGAGACTCCCTCGAGGCTCTTCACGGCGGCCTCGGCGTCGGATTTCAAAACTGGCCGAGTCACTTGGCCGGAGAGAATCACTTTGTCGCCCTCCACCTGGTAGGCGAGGTTGTCGAACACGGAATACCACGGCAACATGACGAGCTGGTGCCGTACTTCCTTATAGAGTTTTTCCCGATACTTTGCCTCGCTGCGCTGTTTTTTCTCATCCTGGGGCCGAGACGCCGCGGAGTATGGCATCGCCAAAATGGGCGCCGCGAGCAGCACCGCTACAAACAGGGCCCGGAGTTCCTTTCTCATGGCTTCCTCCTCGAAAGACCTCCTGCAGGGTTTCCACCAGTTAGATTCAAGACGCAGGGCAAGCGGCTGCCCACTTCCGTCCAGAGGGGAGGTGTTAGCATAATTTCCATACAGATAGCAAGGAATATGGAATTATCTCGAAGAGAGAGATTTTGTGAGATCAGTCTTGTTGCACGAATGCTGATGAACACGGAGAGAGTAGCGTAATGCTGGTTATTGCACATCGCGGGGCATCGGGGAACGCGCCGGAAAATACGCTTGCGGCGTTCAAGAAAGCTGTTGCGCTGGGAGCGCCATTCATTGAAACGGACTTGCAGCTTTCGCGCGATGCGCATTTCGTGGCTATTCACGATGCGACGGTGAATCGAACCACAAACGGACAGGGCGCCGTGCACGACATGAAACTGGCGGAATTGCGGCGGCTGGATGCCGGGTCATGGTTCGGGAGCGAGTTTGCGGGAGAACGCATCCCCACGCTGGAAGAAATTCTGGAGTTCTCCAAAAAAAATGATGTGGTGTTCTACCTGGAGATAAAGCCGGGCGGATCGTGGGGCGGGGAGCACGCGCTGGTGGGAGCGCTGCGCGAATCGGGAGAGATACAGCGGACGGTGGTGATTTCTTTTGACCCGGCGGTCGTGCTGAGCGTGCGGAAAATCGAGCCAACGCTGATGACCGGGCTCCTGTACGACGGGCAGATCGAGAATCCGCTGGAGAAGGCCGTCGCCATCGGCGCGCGGCAATTGGTGATACGCGGAGATCTGGTGACGCCGGCGCTGATTGCCGAAGTGCGGAGGAAAGATCTGCAAGTGGTGTGCTGGACGGTGAATCATCCCGCGCACATGCGCATGCTCGCCGCTGCGGGGGTGGACGGAATTATGAGCGATTATCCGGACCGGCTGGTGGCGGCGGTGAAAAAAGAAGCCGAGAGCGTCTCCTAAAAGCGAGAAGCCCAGGTAGCGAAGTTCCATTCTAAATAGGAAGAGCGATCGAACGGTCATCACGAACCAGCCAGCTGAGCCTGGAGAGCGGCGAGTTGGGCAACGGGGAGCTGTTCGGCGCGGGCGTCGGGGCGCAGATTCAGTGAGGCCAAAGCCTCGCGTACACGATCCGGTTTGGCGAGAGACCGCAAATTATTGACCAGGGTTTTGCGCTTCTGCGAGAAACATAATTTCACAAAATCCAGGAGACGAGATGCATCGCCGAGGGAGAGCTTTGCGCGTTCGCCGGGCAGGCGAAGCGTGACCAGCGCGGATGCCACTTCCGGCGGCGGCTCGAATGCGTCCCGGGGAATCTCGAAGACGAATTCGGGACGCGTATAAAACTGGGTGATTACGGAAAGATAGCCGTAATCGCGCGTGCCTGGCTGGGCCGCGAGACGACCCGCGACTTCGGTCTGAATGACGATGTGTATTTCGTCGATGAAGTCGGCAAACGTGAACAGGTGATGAAGGATCGGCGAGGTAATGTAGTAGGGAAGATTGCCGTAGATGCGGACGCGGCGACCGGAAGCGATGGCGGCAACGTCGGCTTCAAGAATGTCGCCGGGGACGACGTTGAGATGCCGGAATTGTTTTGTGAGGTGGCGGAGGCCGGGGTGGAACTTCGGGTCGATTTCGATGGCGTGGACGGGAGCGCCAGTAGAAAGAAGGTGCTGGGTCATCTCACCGTGTCCAGAACCAATTTCGATCCAGCAATGTTGATCGTCCTGCGGGAGCGGCACGGTGGAATGCTGCGAAACGCGAATGGCGCGAGCAATCTCTTCGCGCCAGTGGAGATCGGCGAGGAAGTGTTGGCCGAGGCGTTGGCGTGCCATGTGGGAAACAGTGTAGCAGGGAGGCGATTGACCATTCGTTTGCAGGTTGGTTGGAGGGCTGGGTGGGGTAAAATAGATGTATTCAGGGAGGAGATTGATGAGCACGACCACGACGTCTCCCAAAGCTTCCGATGCCGCACGGCGCGCGCAACGTGAAAAGCGTGTGCGCGAGGCACTGGCGACGCTGCGCCTGGAAGACTAGCTCCCAGCAAAGAAGTCCTGCCACTTGCGAATGAATACGTCGAAGGCCGTCTGGAAGTGCAGCAACTGACGGACGCGGTTCGGCGGCTCCACAGCGGCCGGTGAGCCAGCAAGCTAGCGTCGAGGATGATCCCTACGTTTGTCCTGGTACCTCGATTCTCCGGAATCTTCCTGACATTCGTGATGAGGAGAGCCTGGAACGCTTTGACGAAAACCCCGTTGCTGTCCGCTTTGACTCAGATCATCTGAAGTACCATCTATTTCAGGATGTGTTCGCCTGGGCCGGAGAATTCCGCACGGTGAACATGGCGAGGGGCAATTCGTTCTTCGCCCGACCGGAGTACATTGTTCCGGAACTCCAGAAAGTTCTCGATCGGCTGGCGAGCGAACACCTTCTGCCAGGAGCCGACTCACAAGGGTTCTGCGAGCGAGCTGCTTACTTCTTTGGAGAGATGAACGCCGGGGTTTGCGACCCTCCTGAACAAGATCATTGGTCCCCGGGGTAAGCGTGCGCCGCGAACCTTTCTCGCACAGACCGGATGGCTGGTTATTGGACTGCCTTTGTTCCGTTTTCGTGGCCGGCGGGCGGTCAGAAGTAGCCGGTTCGGTATTGGATCGGGCGCTGAGGAAACGGGAGTACGCCAGGCTGGCCGACATCTTTGGCGGAGAGGGCACGGCGTCTCTCGCGGCGTGCGGCCGAGCGGCGCGCGTGTTTTCTGTGCTTCTCACCGTATATCCACTGGAACAGGAAATAGAGCAAAAAGTCACATCCAATGATGCAAAACGCCAGAAACATCGTAAGCGACATAGGGACCTCACCCGGACTGGCGTGAATGCCAAGCCCGAACTAGGAAAGAATAGGAGCGGAAAGGCTAAAAAGTCCTGAGAGGTTTGTCAGGAATTCGTAAGGAGCGTTGTTTGGGTGCGAAGTGGCCGAAATCGAGTCGAAGCGCAGACGCCACGCGTAAGGTCGACGCGTGAGGCACCCGCCAAAACCTGATGCGTCGATTAGCCTGTGCCACCCGTCCTAGAGAAATGTCAGGCCGCGGCATTTCTGGCCTTTTCCTTCGCCTCCTGGGTTTGCCCCGGCCACTTGGCCAGCAACACTACGTTGCCGGTGACCGGCGAAATGTGGATGTAAAAGACGTTGTTAGCATTTTCTAATTCATAGAAATTCTCGCGGCTCGGGTCGCGGCGCGCCCGGGCGCCCGCGGTTAGTAAATTCCGAAGTTCATCGACGACCTTCGCAATCTAACCCCTAGGATTTTCGAACTTCGTTTGGCGATCACCAAGCATCTTCGAGTGCTGGAGAGCGTAGGAATTGTGCACAGCGTCCGTAGAGGCCGCGAGAGCCGATTCGAATTCGATCCGGAGTCTATGGAAGGAATTAAGGAGTACCTCGATTTCGTTTCCGAGCAGTGGGATCAGGCGCTGTCCAGGCTAAAGTCGTTCGTCGAAAATTGAGCGCCCGGAGACAGATAAGAGCCTTTGGGGCGCACTTTGAAGCGAATTTTCATTTCCCAGAAAATGGGTGGGCGATTCTTCGCCACGGAAATGTTAGTGTTGCGCCTTTTCTGGAGTGATGCTAAAATGCATCACATGAGAAAAGCAACAGTGCGCGACCTGCGCTACCGGTTTTCCGTGGTGGAAGACCTGTTGGGCGAAGGCGAAGAGGTGCAAATTACCAAACGCAAGCGCATCATCGCGCGATTGCTGCCGGTTCAACCTTCGGCGTCGCCAAGGCGGCCGGATTTTCTGGCGCGGCTGAAAAAGCTGTACCGCGGAAAGCCGCTAAAAGTGACTGCCGCCGAGCTCCTGTCCGCGGAGCGAGGCCGCTATTGAGCGCGTATGCGGATACGAGTTTTCTGGCGTCGCTGTACGTTCTGGACGGCAGCTCGGCCCTGGCCGCCGCCCGGATGAAGCGCGCCAAGCTTCCTCTGCTGATTACCCCGTTTGGCGAACTCGAGCTCACCAACGCCGTCGCTTTGCGGCTTTTCCGAAAAGAACTTTCTGCCTCTCGAGTGAAAGCCGCGCACGCGCTGATCCGAAAGGACCTGGAAGACGGCATTCTAATGGTCAACGCATTGCCCGCGAGCGCCTTCGAACGGGCGAAGCAGATCGCAAGAAGGCAAACTCCTCGTTTGGGTACCCGGACACTCGACGTACTTCACGTGGCCTCCGCGCTCGCCCTGCAGGCGGACACCTTCCACACCTTCGACACGCGTCAAGCGAAACTGGCCGCGGCGGAAGGGCTGCTTGTTCGCTAATCCAGGGCCTTTGAACCACGGTGCAATTTGAAATCAGGCGCGGTGGCGCGTAGGGCACTTATCCAGAGTGAAAAAGCGTTGTCGGAATGTGCGCTTAGGGCTTCAGCCACTGGTCGCGGCGTTCGAGGACGAAGGCGTCGTCGTTTAGATGGGGATAGGCAGCGTAGACGCGATCGATCTCCTCTTGCTGTCCGGGGCTGAGGGTTTCGTGGGGATCCAGGCACCAGATTCCTTCCAGGAGGCGTTGCCGCCGCAAGACCTCATGTAGGCCGGCAATGCAGCCGGCGAAGTGGTGTGCGGCGTCGAAGAACGCCGCGTTGGCATCCGTTATTTCGGTGCTTCTTTGGAGCAAATCTTTCGGAACGCTTCCTGTTCCCGACACAACGCCATGGCATTCCTGCAATAGATCGACGGCCCGGCGAGTCCATACCGCCCAGTGGCCCAAAAGGCCGCCTACAATGCGGTGTTCCCGCGCGCGCCCGTTGACCTGGAAAACATAGGGAGTGAGAAGATCCATGGCGATATTGTCATCATTGCCGGTGTAAAGCGCGATGTCTCGCCCGGATTCGGCGACGGCGCGGATGACATCCTGTGTTTGGTAACGGTTGAATGGCGCAATTTTGATGGCGACAACATTTTCAATCTCGGCGAATTCGCGCCAGAATTTGTAGGAAAGTACGCGGCCGCCCACGGCCGGCTGCAAGTAAAAACCAATGAGCGGTATGACTTCCGCCACTTTTTGGGAGTGAGCTATGAGAGACGCCTCATCCGCATCTTTCATGGCGGCCAGGCTCAACAGGCCCGCGCTGTATCCCAAACTCGCGAGCAACTCCGCTTCTGCGACGGCTTGCGGTGTCGTTCCGCAGATACCTCCGATGCGGATTAACGGCTCTGCGCGGCCGCGATCGGCGCGGTCCATTTCTTCCGCCGCCAATTTTAAGACGGGTGCGAAGAGCCCGATGCCTGCTTCTCTGATCGCAAACTGCGTGGTATGAACGCCCACAGCCAAGCCGCCTGCGCCAGCGGCGACGTAATAGCGAGTGAGAGCTCTTTGGCGCCGCTCGTCCAGCCGCCGGTCTGCCGTGAGTGCTAAAGGATGGGCGGGGATCACCGCGCCTCGCGCCAAGACGCGCCGAATGGTTGGATCCAGTTGCCGTGCCATAGGAATTGGTCTTCGCTCTCCGCTGCTGGCGCTTTTTAAAAGCGTCCCGCGCGTTCCTCAAAATGTGTGGGTTTTGCCAATGTCGCTCCGCCCCGGCTAATCCAGTCCGCGATCCAGACGATCAGTTGATTGGCGTCGACGCGAGGATAGCCGAAGAGCTCGAACGATTTTCTTGCGTTGCTCAAGAGAGCGTCGGCCGATTCCTGTCCTTCAAAGCGCACGGGCTTGTACAAGCGTTCACCAAATTGCTCGGCGACGCGACGCACACTCAGCACTTCTGGTCCGGCAATGTTGATCACGAAGGGAGGAGTCGACGCAATGCCAAGAGTTTGCAGGCTCATGGCGCAGGCGTCTCCCTGCCAGATGGCGTTCAAATAGCCCATCGAAAGCTGGACAGGTTGTCCAGCGTAAACGCGCTGCGCAATGTCCACGAGCACGCCATAGCGAAGTTCAGTGGCGTAATTGAGCCGGAGTATGGACATCCTGGTGTGGTTCGTGCGGCTGAAGTGCTCAAAGATGCGTTCCCGGCCGAGACAACTCATGGCGTATTCGCCTGCGGGATTCAGCGCGTTATCTTCCCGCGAGCCGCCGCCGGAGACAGGCGAGAGCCCATAGACATTGCCTGTGGAGAAGGCCGCGATTCTGCTCTTGGAAAATCGCTCGCTCACGAGGCCGGGCAAAAAACTATTCATGGCCCAGGTCAGCGATTCTTGCCCTGTTGTCCCGAACTTCATGCCAGCCATATAGATAATGTTGGCGGCATCCGGGAGAGCGGCGAGCGAATTCGAATCCAGCAAGTCACAGCGCAGCGTTTCCACACCCCACATTTGCAACTGCGACTCCAACTTGGAGGATGAGAAGCGGGAGACACCGATCACGCGCCGCGAAACTCCCGCGATCTGCGATGCTCGTTTCGCCATGCGAGCGAGAGTCGGGCCCATTTTTCCGCCGACGCCCAAGATGACAATATCGCCATCGAGGGCAGCGAGCGTGCGAATGACGGCTTCCGACGGCTCGCTGAGAAGTTCATCCAGCTCTTCGATATCGCGGACGGAGATTTTCTGACGTGATGCTGCCATTCGTTGCACTCAATTCATTCGAAGCAGCGGTGATTGGATGCCTATAAAACCGGCGAGTGCGATTGTACCCGAATCACCGGGGCCTGGCCTTCCGTCTTTGTCTGCGCCTTTTCAGACTTTTTTCAATGGTCCGGATCTCTCCGGAGACCATTCGAATGGGTTTACAATCTCCCCGAGGAATTCGGCAGCCATGCGCTTGCGCATTATGACCATGGCGGACATCCCGGCGGGAATGCGGCTGAAGGAGATCGCGGGCTGGAATCAGACCGTGGCGGACTGGAAACGGTTTCTCGAAGCTAGCCCGGAAGGTTGTTTCGCCGCGGAAGAAGACGGGAGGGTATGCGGCACGGCGACGACTATTTCGTTTGAAAATCGATTTGCATGGGTCGGGATGGTATTGGTGGACCCGGAATACCGCAGCCGAGGTATCGGCACCCGGCTTCTTGAAAGAGCGATCGAGCACCTCGATGATTTGAAAATTCCCGCCATCAAGCTCGACGCGACACCGCAGGGAAAACCGCTCTACGAAAAGTTAAAATTCGTGTCCGAATACGAGATCGAACGATGGACTCTGCGGAGATCTCTCTCCGAGGCGGCGAAAGCGTCCGGTTCCGGTGCGCGCGATTCATTGTCTCCGGGAGTCTTGGAATCGATTTGCAAAGCGGATCACGAGATTTTTGGCGCAGACCGCAGTTTGCTGCTTAAGTCTCTCCATGAGGATGCGCCCGAATTCACGGCGGGGATTTGGAATGCAGGTGCGATCGAGGGCTATGCATTCGGGCGGCGTGGCTCTTTCGCGGATCAGCTCGGTCCCTGGATGGCGAGAGACGCAAGCACAGCTCGCCAGCTACTCGAAGCATTCCTGGCACGCTCTTCGCGTGAGTCCGTGGTGGTGGATTATTTGAAATCAAACGCCATCGCTGGCGGCCTGCTGAGGTCCTTCGGATTCAGCTATTCGCGCCTGCTCACTCGAATGTACCGGGGATCGAATGGTCATCCGGGACGATCGGAACTCCTTTGTGCGATATTGGGCCCGGAGTTCGGGTGAGAATGTCTGGCCGCAGAACGCACAGTTTGCTTCTTCTTTTCAGAACGTAGATTTCGGTTTTTGGGGAGACACGGGGCTCATTCATGGCGAACCCTCGATCAACGCGCATCTTTTACGGGTGGTGGATTGTTGTTGCGGCGTTTCTGAATCTCTTCTTTGCCGTCGGTATCATTTTTTATGGATTCCCGGTTTTTTACCCCGCGTTTGTGGAGTCCTTGGGATTCACGCGCGCGCAAGTCACGCAGGGCTTCTTCCTCGGATTTCTCTTGGCGGGCCTGCCGTTTGGCCTGCTGGCGGGAGCGGTGATCGACCGGATAGGCGCGCGATGGGTCATTCTAACTGGGGCCGGCCTCACCGGTATCTCCCTTCTGCTCATGGGGGCCATGACCAGGCTCTGGCATTACGAACTATTCTGCATCATGGAGGTTCTGGGCTACGTGCTCGCGGGACCTATCGCCAATCAAGTCCTCGTCGCTCACTGGTTCCGAGTTCGGCGCGGCCGGGCGATGGGTTACGCGTATCTCGGGCTTGGGCTAGGCGGAGTCGTTTCCCCGCTGCTGGTTCATTTTCTGATGCGCAGCTTCGGTTGGCGCCATGCCCTGGAGGTCGTGGGCCTGCTCATGCTGGTGGTGCTCTTTCCGGTGGGGATATGGATTACGCGCTCCACCCCAGAGGAAATGGGTCTTCTGCCAGATGGGGCGGAAAGCAGCGTCCGGCCCGAGGAAAAGAACAGCGCCACGATTTCCCCTGCAAGCGGAATTGGAGATGCGATTCGCACAGCAAATTTCTGGCTCATCCTGGTGGGGTCAACTCTCGTGATGGGCGCCATCGGCGCGGTGATTCAACATTTCATCCTCTTCCTGAAAGATCAGGGCTACTCGGCGGCCACAGCTACTCGATTCTCGACAGCTCTTCTGGCGTCAAGCCTCGGCGGGCGGGTAGTAGTGGGTTACCTGGCGGACCGTTTCCGGAAGAAGAACACCATGGCGCTGTTTTACGCAATGCTCAGCGCATCGCTCTTCTTACTCGGCATGGCCCGCCAGCCCGTTGCCGTCTGGACCTTCGCCGTGGTTTTCGGCTTCGCCATGGGCGCGGACTACATGCTGATTCCACTCGTCACGGCGGAGTGCTTCGGGACCGCCGCGCTGGGCAAACTCTTGGCACTGATCATCATGGGGTATTCCCTCGGTCAGTGGGGAGCGCCCTGGATTGCGGGAAGAGTCTTCGATTCGCAGCACAGTTATGAATTGGCATGGAAAATCATGGCCGCGGCGGGCTTGTTCGGAGCCGCCGCCATTTACGCGGTCTCGGACAGGCGTAACACAAAACACGTCTGACCGGGAAAAAGAGCTTATAGCTCAACGACAACCAAAGCCCACGCCTTGACGGCGTTGGTAGCGTCAGATAGCGTAAAATGATTGCGTGGGTCCTTTTGAGCCGCTGGTGAGAACACCGTGAGAATCCTGTTCGTAGCATCGGAGGGGCTGCCGTTTTCAAAGACGGGCGGCCTTGCGGACGTCGTGGAGGCGCTGCCGAAGGCGCTGGTGGTGCAGGGCCACGAAGTGGCAGTGGTGTTGCCACGCTACCGCGGGACGAAGACCACTGCAGTGGTGATGCCGAGCCTGACGATTCCGATGGGCGGGACGCGGCTGCGCTTTCCGGCGATAGCCGATGGCACGCAACTGAATGGCGTGCGTTATTACTTTGTGGATGATCCGGACTATTTCGATCGTGACGGATTGTATGGCGGCAGCAGCGGAGATTATCCGGACAACGCGGAGCGGTACACGGAGTTCTGCCGAGCGGCGATCGAGGTGACGAAGCATGTCTGGCCGGCGGATGTGATTCATTGCCATGACTGGCAAACGGCGCTGGTGCCGGTGCTGCTGCGGACGTCTTACGGCGATGATCCGCTGGTGAAAGATATTCCTGTTGTGTTCACGATTCACAACATGGGGTACCACGGGCAATTCACCAAGGATGTGCTGGAGCGCGCGGGAATTCCCCAGGGCATATTTCATCCCGGCGGGATTGAGTTTTACGGGAAGGCGAACCTGCTGAAGGGCGGGCTAGTTTATTCGGATTATTTGACGACCGTCAGCAGGAAATATGCGGAAGAGATCCAGACACCGGAGAATGGACACGGGCTAGATGGCGTTGCGAGAGGCCGCGCGGACCGGCTGGTGGGAATTCTGAACGGCGTGGATTACGTGGCGTGGAGCCCGGAGAAGGACAAGCTCATCGCGGCAAACTACTCGGCGAAGGATTTGAGCGGGAAGCAGGTGTGCAAACAGGAGCTGCTGGAATTGTTCGGATTGTCGCACGATCACCTGGAACGGCCGCTGATCGGAATCGTGTCGCGGTTCGCGGATCAAAAGGGCTTCGATTTGATTGCGGAAAAAGCCCACGAACTGATGCGGGAAGACCTGGTGCTGGTGGTGCTGGGAACGGGCGAGCGCAAATATGAGGATTTGTTCCGGGCGCTGGCGGCGGCTTATCCGGGCCGCGTGGGCGTGAAAATCGCTTACGACAACGCGCTGGCGCACAAAGTCGAGGCGGGGGTCGATATGTTCCTGATGCCTTCGCGCTACGAACCCTCGGGTTTGAATCAGATGTACAGCCTGAAGTATGGTACGGTGCCGATCGTGAGGGCCACCGGCGGGTTGGACGACAGCATCGAGCCGTTCGACGTGGAGCACGGCACAGGGACGGGGTTCAAGTTCAAGGAGTATACCGGCGAGGCGCTTTTGTTTGCGATTCGGCAGGCGCTGCATCATTACATGGATGAGCGGATCTGGAAGCGCATCCAGTTGAACGGGATGGCGAAGGATTTTTCCTGGAAGACGCATGCGGCGGAGTATGCGAAGCTGTATGAGGCCGCGCGAGCTCCT
>Ga0137409_10001990_pt1 | contig 22026 bp, 14 predicted proteins | sample CZODoug1_16funga_FD_122059 | JGI IMG/M metagenome (GOLD analysis project Ga0137409, IMG submission 122059) | Vadose zone soil fungal communities from Angelo Coast Range Reserve, California, USA - CZODoug1_16fungal (Hybrid Assembly) | ecosystem: Environmental > Terrestrial > Soil > Vadose zone... | reverse complement strand
TGGTCAGCGCGCCGCGCAGGGAGTCGCCGCTCTTGTTGGCGCGCGCTTGCAGCGCCCCGTCGGCGCACAGCTCGAGCGTGGCGATGGCGGCGGCCGCCGACAGCGGGTTGGCGTTGAAGGTGCCGGCATGCGCCACGCGCGAGGCGCGGTCCCAGTCGGGATCGCCGCGGAAGGCGATCATCGACATGATCTCGCGCGTGCCGCAGAGCGCGCCGCCCGGCAGCCCGCCCGCCACGATCTTGGCCAGCGTCGTCAGATCGGGCGTGACGTTGAAGTACTGCTGGGCGCCGCCCGGCGCGTAGCGGAAGCCGGTGATGACCTCGTCGAAGATCAGCACGACGCCGAAGCGTGTGGCCAGTGCGCGGAGCTCTTGGAGATAGCCGGGAATCGTCGGCGTCGTGCCCGCCTGGCCGCCGGCCGGCTCGAGGATGACGGCGGCGACGTCGCCGCGCTCGAAGACGGTCTGGGCCGCCTTGATGTCGTTGGGCGGGCAGACGACCACCTGGTCCATGGTGGCGCCGGGGACGCCCGCCGACATCGGCACGTCGTAGGGCGGGTTGACGCCGGCCACGGCGCCGTCGTGCCAGCCGTGGAAGTGGCCCGTGAATTTCAGGATCTTCGTGCGGCCGGTGGCGGCGCGCGCCACGCGCATCGCGAGGTGCGTGGCCTCGGTGCCCGACATGGTGAAGCGCGTCAGCTCCGCGCACGGCACGAGCCGGTTGACGAGCTCGGCCCAGCGGATCTCCAGCTCGTGGCTGGCGCCCACGTGCGTGCCGCGTGCGACCTGCTCCTGCACGGCCTTCACGACGGCCGGGTGGCAGTGGCCCAGGAAGAGGGCGCCGTGCCCCATCCAGTAGTCGACGTAGTCGTGGCCGTCCACGTCCCACTTGCGCGTGCCGCTCGCGCGATCCATGTAGGTGGGGAACGGGGCGAGGTGGCGAATGTCGTGCGTGATGCCGCCGGGGATGGCCGCCCGCGCCCGCTCCGTCAGCGCGGCCGAGCGCGGGTGCTTCGCGCGGTACTCCTCCTGGATCGTCATGGGCCCCATGATAACGCTATGCTATTCGCCATGACGACGCGGCTGCTCGCGCTCACGCTGCTCGCCCTGACGCTCGCCGGCGGCGTCGCGGGGGCGCAGCCGCTCGATCCCGCCTCGCAGGAAGCGCTCGACGTGGTCTTGCGGATGCTCCAGGACCCGGCGCTGCGCGGGGGCGCGATCGCGAGCAGTCCCGACGCGGCCGCCGCCGACCGCCAGTTACAGGGCCTGGCGGGCAACGACCCCGCGCTCATGCAGCAGATCTACGATCTGGCGGGGGCGATCTTCGAGGAGCTCGCGCGCGGCTCGGGCGGCGACGCCAACGCGATGACCCAGGCGCTCACGCGCGGGCAGAGCGATCCCGCCGCGTTCGCCTCCATGCTCAGCCCACGCACGCTCGAGCGGCTGCGCGCGCTCTCGATCAAGCTCTCGGACCAGCCGCGACCCTGAGCAGCGTCACCAGCGCGGCGTGCGCCTCGAGCGGCAGCCCGTCCACCGTGGGCTCGCGCCGCCGCGTGACTCCGTCGCAGGCCCCCGCCGCCACGCACGCGCTGACCACCCGCCGCTCGTCGTCCGGCGTGTGCAGCAGCGGCCGGCCGCCGGCGCGGCCCAGATGCGCGACGATGCCGTAGGCGCCCCAGTTCGAGACCCCGGCGACGACGAGATGGTCCACCCGCACGACCGACGCGATGCGCGCGGCGAGACCCCCGTGTTTCGCGAGTCGCGCGCGCACGGTGCCCATGCCGATCTCGTTGCCCCCGTCGCCTACGCCGATCGTCGTCGCGCGATACCGGTAGACCGGGCGACCAGAGCCACGCGCGTCGCGAACAGGCCACCTGCGAGTCAAGCCGGGCTGGCGGACCCCGCTACAGCAAAACAGCTCGTCGATGGGCGCATTCCACTCCGAGACGTCGTCACCCCTCATGTTGCGGTACACGCCGTCGCGGGCGCGGCCCGGCCGCTCGATGGCGACCAGGTGCGTCGGCCGCTCGCGGGCCAGGATCTCGCGCGCGGCCTCCGGGCCGTCCGGATAGAGCACGACCTTGTCCGGCTCGCCCAGCGCGGCCAGGGCCGCCGCGAGCACCGGCGCGGTGACGGCATCCGTGACGTACCGAACCTCCGCGCCCAGGGCGCGCAGGGCCCGTCCCAGCACGGCGGCGCCCGGAGGCCCGTCGGTCTCGGCGACGCCCGTGTCGACCACGAAGCCGGTGGTCAGGACAACCCGCCGCGCGCGCCGCAGCGCGTCGGCCGCGCGCCGAGCGCCGCCGGTCTGGAAAAATCTTGCGATGCCGCGCCCGCCGGGGTCGAGGGCGAGAAAAGGGTCAATGGGATCGCTGCCGAGGTCTGGCAAGGCGCTTGCTCTTGTAGCAGGCAGAGGCCAGCCATGCAACGATTCATGATCCTCCTCGCACTCGCCGTGGTCGCCGAGGGGTGCTCGGCGGCCCCCATCCTTCGCAAGCAATCGTTCGACTTCAAGACCACCGCGCTCTTCAAGCTGCCGTGCGATACGCCCGAGGTGCTCGAAGCGAAGCGGGAGATCCCGGACGACGGCCTGGAGACATCGGATAACCAGTGCAACAGCGTCCACATGTTGAGGATGGTGGATCGCTTCCTGAGCATCCAGGAAGCCGACGAAGCCAAGGGCATCCCGGGCGACACCGTCGCCGAGGTGCGCGCCAAGGGCTTCACTATCTTCACCGATCCGGAGGGCCGCAAGCGGCGGCCCAACACCAAGCCGCTCTATGGCAACGATGCCCTGGCCGCCGTCGGAATCGGCGTGGCCCCGCCTCCCCTGCAGAGGGTCGAGGAGATCAAGGCGTACGCCGACTTCATGGGCGCGCACTACGGCGAGGAGTACTACGAGAAGGACGTCAAGAACTGGGTGGACCGGTTCTGCCTGAACCGGCGCGACTCACATGAGCTGGGCGACGACCGCACGTTCGCGATCGTCTGGCGAAACGGGCACGTCTTCAAGCGGGTCATCAAGGGTGGGCCGATCAACAACCCGAAGCAGGAGCGCGCATTCCTTGTTTGCCCCGGCGACTTCATCGTCGAAACCGTGAAGGGCGTGGGCAGCAAGGCCGTGGGCACCTTCTCGATCATGCCGTGAGGTCGACGCGCATTATCGAGGAGCGCCTCGGCTGCGCCGGGGCGCTCCGAGCGTTTGCCGGGGAGTCTGAGGGGGCGTAGCCCCCTCGCTTAAAGGACCTGGGGGCCATGTCGGGGCCCCGACCTAAGTAGGAGTCTCGTAAAGGAGGACGTGGAAGGGCGCGAGCGCGGGGCGGGCCTGGCCCGCGAAGCGTCGATCGTCGGAGTCGAGCAGCAGGCGCCAATCGGCCGGTACCGTCGGTGCCGGCCGCGCCTCGTTTGTGAGGTTGGCGATCAGCCGCACGCCAGGGCCGGACTCGGCGTCGCGGGAGAGCGTCAGCATCGTGCCCTTGGCGTCGATCGCCGCCTGCGCACGCTCCTTGCCCCGCGCCCCGAGGGCGGGATGGGTGCGACGCAGGGCCAGCCAGCGCCGGTAGTACTGGTAGAGCTCGCGGTGGCGCGGCGCCCCCGCCAGCGGGTGGTTGAGGCGCGAGCGCACGAACGTCGCGGGCTCGCCCGGATCGGGCACCGCCCCCTGCCACGCGAACCGGCTGAACTCCTCGGTCCGCCCCTTCTTCACCGCCTCCGCCAGGTCACGATCGAGGAACGACGTGAAGAACTGGAACGGCGACGTCTCGCCGTACTCCTCACCCATGAACAGCAGCGGGACGGAGGGGGCCACCAGCAGCAGAGCGGCGGCCAGCTTCACGGCCTCGAACGGCGCGATCATGCTCAGGCGGTCGCCCTGGGCGCGGTTGCCGACCTGGTCGTGGTTCTGCACGCAGATGACGAAGCGCTCGCCCGGCAGGTCGGCGCTGGGCGTGCCACGGTCGCGGCCGAAGTACTCGGAGTACTCCCCCTGGAACGCAAAGCCCTCGGCCAGCGCCGTCGCCAGTCGCCGCGGCTCGGTGAAGTCCGCGTAGTAGCCGCCGCGCTCGCCGGTCAGCCGTACGTGCACGGCGTGGTGGAAGTCGTCCGACCACACGGCGTCCAGCCCGATGCCGCCCTCGGCGGCCGGCAACATGAGGCGCCGGTCGTTGTCGTGCGACTCGGCCATGATGTGCACGGGCCGGCCCAGCGCCCGAGCCTCCTCGCGCACCGCCGTCGAGACCTCGGTGAGGATGTGGGTCGGGCTGGCGTCGAAGATCGCGTGGATGGCGTCGAGCCGGAGCCCGTCAACGTGGCACTCGCGCACCCAGGCGCGCGCGTTCTCGACGAAGTGGCGCCGCACGCCCTCGGCCTCTGGGCCGTCGAAGTTGACCGCGCCGCCCCACGGTGTGCGGTAGCGGTCGGTGAAGTACGGCCCGAACTCGCCGAGGTAGTTTCCCTCGGGGCCGAGATGGTTGTAGACGACGTCGAGGATCAGCGACAGCCCGTGGGCGTGGCAGGCGTCGACGAGGCGCCGCAGGCCGCGCGGGCCGCCGTACGTCGACTGGGCGGCGAACAGGTGCACGCCGTCATAGCCCCAGTTGCGCGAGCCTGGAAATTCCGCCACCGGCATCAGCTCCACGGCGGTGACGCCCAGCTCGACGAGGTTCGGCAGGTGCGGGACGATGGCCTCGAACGTGCCGGCGGCGGTGAAGGTGCCCACGTGTAATTCGTAGATGACCAGGTCGGCCAGCGCGTGACCGGTAAACGCCTGGTCCGTCCACGGGAACGAGGCGGGATTCACCACCATCGAGGGGCCGTGCACGCCCTCCGGCTGGAAGCGCGACGCGGGATCGGGCCGGTAGCGCTCGCCATCCAGGCGGTACTGGTAGCGCGTGCCGGAGGGCAGGCCTGCCACCATGGCCTCGAAGAGCCCGTCGTCCTGGCGGGTCATCGCGAGCGGACGGCGCCCCTCGATGACGACGTCGAGCGTCCGACATCGCGGTGCCCACGCCCGGAACACGACACCGTCGTCGCGCACGGTCGCGCCCAGATGAAGGCTTGCGCCCAGCGACTTCATACGGTCCAATTATCCGTGACCGACGCTCGGCCCGGCCTCTGGCTGAAAGGTGCTCGCTGACATGGGCTATCCGTTCGCGCTCGTCCTACACACTCATCTTCCGATGGTGGTCAACCACGGTCGCTGGCCGCACGGCAGCGACTGGCTCAACGAGGCCACGTTCGAGTGCTATCTCCCCTTGCTCGAGGTGGCCCACCGACTCGTCGGCGACGGCATCTCGCCGAAGTGGACGCTGAATCTCTCTCCCGTGCTCACCGAGCAGCTGGCCTCGCCGGAGTTCCAGAAAGAGCTCGCGTTCTACTACGAGAACGTGCGGCGCGCGTGCGCCGAGGGACGCCAGCAGTTCAAGAAGGCCGGCGCGTCGGAGTACCTCGGGCTCTGCGACTTCTGGGAGGAGCACTACGAGCGGATGTGGGAGCTGCACCGCCGCATCGGCGGCGACATCCCGGGCACCTTCGCCGAGCTGCAGCGCGGCGGCCACGTCGAGATCATCACCTGCGCCGCCACCCACGGCTATCTCCCCCTGCTCTCGCGCGACGAGTCCATCCACATCCAGCTGCGCACGGCCGTCGAGACGCACAAGCGTCACTTCGGCGTCGCGCCGCGCGGGATCTGGCTGCCCGAGTGCGCGTACCGTCCACGCTACGAGTGGACGCCGCCGACGGGCCGCGAGCGCGGCACCCACCGGCGCATGCGCCCGGGCATCGAGGAATTGCTGGCCGCGCACGGCCTCGAATACTTCGTCGCGGACTCGCACCTGGTGGCCGCCGGCGAGCCCGTCTTCCTCTATCGCGACTACATTCCGATGCGCAGGGAGACGGTCGAGCCCTCGCCCGCGATCCCCGTCAACGAGGCGCGCTCGCCGTACGCGCCCTACCGCGTCGCCTCGCGCGGCGGCAACGGCTCGGCGATCGCCTTCATCCGCGATCCCAAGACGACGCTGCAGGTGTGGAGCCGCGAACGCGGCTACCCCGGCGAGTATGCCTACCTCGAGTTCCACAAGAAGCACTTCCCGGGCGGGCTGCGCTTCTGGCGGATCACCGACAACAAGGGGGACCTCGGCACCAAGATCACCTACGACCCCAAGCTCGCCGGCGAGATGGCGGGGCTGCAGGCCACCCACTTCGTCGGCCTCGTGCGCGAGACGGCCGAGGCCGCGACGAAGGCCGACGGGCGGCCCGCCTTGATCTGCTCGCCGTACGACTCCGAGCTCTTCGGCCACTGGTGGTTCGAGGGCCCGACGTGGCTCGAGCACGTCGCGCGCGACATGGCGCGCGCGAGCGTGACCCCGGTGACGCTCGGCGAGGCCCTGAGCGCGGTGCCGCCGCGCGCGACGCTGTCGCTGCCGGAGGGCTCGTGGGGCGAGGGCGGCGACCACCGCGTGTGGCTGAACCGCGACACGGAGTGGACGTGGGACCGCGTGTACAGCGCGGAGGCCGAGTGGGTCGAGCAGCTGAAGGCCAGCACCGACGGCAACCCCGACCTCGCCCGCGTGCTGGCGCAGGCGACGCGCGAGCTGTTGCTCCTGCAGGCCTCGGACTGGCAGTTCCTCATCACCACCGGCGCCGCCCGCGACTACGCCGAGCGGCGCGTGGCCGAGCATTACGCGAACTTCAAGCGCCTGTCCGAGATCGCTTCCTCGCTGCGCGGCGGCGAGCCGCTGTCCGTCGACGCCGCCAACACGCTGCGGCGCCTGGAGCGCGAAGACTTCGTCTTCCCCGATTTGGACCCGGCATGGGCCCAACCGCCGGCCCAGGCCTGATGGCCGCGGCCCGCAGCCGCCCCGCCGAATGGTCGTGAAACGCCGCGCACGCGTCCTCGCGATGATCATGGCGGGCGGCAAGGGCGAGCGCCTCCACCCGCTGACGCGGGACCGCTCCAAGCCGGCGGTGCCGTTCGCGGGCCGCTACCGGATCGTGGACTTCGTCCTCTCGAACTTCGTGAACTCCGACATGCTCTCGCTCTACGTGCTCGTGCAGTACAAGTCGCAGTCGCTGATCGAGCACGTGCGGCTCGCGTGGCGCACCACCGGCATCGTCCCGGACTACTTCGTCACCGTGGTGCCGCCGCAGATGCGCTTCGGGCCGGCGTGGTACCGCGGCACCGCCGACGCCGTGCTCCAGAACCTCAACCTCATCGACGACTTCAACCCGGACGTCGTGGCGATCTTCGGCGCCGACCACGTCTATCGCATGGACGTGAACCAGATGCTCGCCTTCCACGACGAGACGGGCGCCGACGTCACGGTGGCTGCGCGCTCGGTGCCGCGCGCGGAGGCCTCGAGCTTCGGGGTGCTGTCCGTGGATCGCCAGGGGCGCGTGGTGGAGTTCGTCGAGAAGCCGAAGCAGCCGCCGGTGATGCCCGGCGACCCCGAGCGCGCGCTGGTGTCCATGGGCAATTATCTCTTTCGCCGGCAGGCGCTCGTCGACGCCCTGCTCGTGGACGCGCGGCGCTCCACCGACCACGACTTCGGCCGCTCGATCATCCCCGAGCTGGTACCCGGCGGGCGCGTGTACGGCTACGATTTCCAGGGCAACGAGGTCCCCGGCGTGAAGCCGTACGAGGAGCAGGGCTACTGGCGCGACGTGGGCAGCCTGCCCTCGTACTGGGAGGCGCACATGGACCTGCTCGGCGAGTCGCCGCGCTTCGACCTCGACAACCGCTACTGGCCGGTGCGCACGGGCTCGCATCCGGGACCACCCGCGCGCTTCATCGGCAGCGACGTGGACAACGCCCACGTCGGCGAGGCGTCGCTGGTCAAGCGCGCCACCATCCGCAACTCGATCCTCGGCCGCTCCGTGTGGGTCAACGAGGGCGCCGTCATCGAGGACTCGATCGTCATGGACCACACCACGGTGGGCAAGGGCGCGCGGCTGCGGCGCGTCATCGTCGACCGGTTCAACATCATTCCCGCGGACAGCGAGATCGGCGTGGACCCGGCCATGGACCGCCGACGGCACTTCGTCGATCCCTCCGGGCTCGTCGTCGTTCCCCGCGGGGGCCGGCGGGAGTTCCTGTCGGGCCTCGAGGAGTTCTAGGCCGGAGGGAGACGCCGTGTCGTCGGGCCGCTTCGTCGCCATCCACGGGCACTTCTACCAACCGCCCCGCGAGAATCCCTGGCTCGAGACCGTCGAGGTCCAGGACGCGGCGGCGCCGTTCCACGACTGGAACGAGCGCATCACGGCGGAATGCTACGCGCCCAACACGGCCGCGCGCCGCGTGGACGACACCAACCGCATCCTCGACGTGGTCAACAACTTCGAGAAGATCTCGTTCAACGTCGGGCCCACGCTCTTCGCGTGGCTCGAGCGCCAGGCGCCCGAGGTCTATCGCAAGATCCTCGTGGCCGATCGGGCCAGCGTCGGCGCGCGCGACGGCCACGGCAACGCGATCGCGCAGGTCTACAACCACATGATCCTGCCGCTCGCCAGCCGGCGCGACAAGGTCACCCAGGTGGCGTGGGGCCTCGCCGACTTCCGCGCGCGCTTCGGCCGTGAGCCGGAGGGCCTGTGGCTGCCGGAGACGGCCGTGGACACGGAGACGCTCGAGGTGCTCGCCGAGGCCGGGGTGACGTTCACCATCCTCGCGCCCGACCAGGCGGCGCGCGTGCGATCCCGCGGCGCCGAGCGCTGGGAGACGCCGCCGCCGGGCGGCGTGGACCCGAGCCGCCCCTACCTCTGGCGCGGGCCCGGCGGCCACGAGCTCACGCTGTTCTTCTACGACGGGCCCGTCTCGCGCGCGGTCGCCTTCGACAACCTCCTCGAGGACGGTCGCCGGTTGGCCACGCGGCTGCGCGGCGTGTTTTCCGATGACCGAGAGGGCGCCCAGCTGGCGCACTGCGCGACCGACGGCGAGTCCTACGGCCACCACCGGCGCTTCGGTGAGATGGCGCTGGCGTCGGCGGTGCAGCAGCTCGAGACCGGCGGGGACGTGACGCTGACCAACTACGGCGCCTTCCTGGCCGCCCATCCCCCCACGCACGAGGCGGAGATCCACGAGCGCACCTCGTGGTCCTGCGTGCACGGTGTGGAGCGCTGGCGCAGCAACTGCGGCTGCCGCGTCCGCGGCGAGACGCACCAGCGCTGGCGTGGCCCGCTGCGTGAGAGCCTGGACTGGCTGCGCGACGAGATCGACGCCTTCTACGAGACGCGCGCGGCCATCTGGCTCAAGGACCCGTGGGAGGCGCGCGACGACTACGTCGGCGTCATCCTCGACCGCAGCCCGGAGCGGCTCGAGACCTTCTTCGGCCGCCACCAGCGGCTGTCGCTCGATCCCACCGCGCGGCTGGAAGTGCGCCGGCTGCTCGAGCTGGAGCGCAACCGGCTGCTCATGTACACCTCGTGCGGCTGGTTCTTCGACGAGCTGTCGGCCATCGAGCCGGTGCAGATCCTCCGCTACGCGGCCATGGCGCTGCAGTACCTCGCCGACCTCGGCGGCCCGCGTCTGGAGGAGGAGTTCGTGCGCCGGCTGGCCACGGCGCCGACCAACGTGCCCGCCTACCCCGACGGCGGCGTCGTCTGGAAGCGTCTCATCCGTCCCGCCGTGGTGGACCTGCGCCGCGTGATCGCGCACTACGCGATCACCGGGCTCGTCGAGGAGCGGCCCGACGACGCCGCCGTCTACGCCTACCGCGTGCAGCGCGTGGACGAGGCCCGCGAGGCGTACGGTGGCACCGCGCTGCGCATCGGACACGTTCGGGTGTCGTCGACCGTCACCGGCGAGGTGCGGGACGCGACGTTCGCGGTGCTCCACTTCGGGGGCCACGATTTCTCGTGCGGCGTGCGGGCGTGGGAGGCACCGCGCGCGTACGAGGCGATGAAGGCGGACCTGCTGCGCCGCTACGCGCGCTACACGCTGGCCGACATGGTGCGCGGCATGGACGAGTGGTTCCCCGGCGAGGGCTTCTCGCTCACCGACCTCTTCCTCGACGAGCGGCGCCGCGTGCTCGCCAGCGTCACGCGCGCGATGCTCGACAAGCACGAGGAGACGTACCGGCGCATCTGGGAGGAAAACCGCAAGCTCGTGCACTACCTCCGGCAGGCCGACGCGCCGATCCCCGAGGCCCTCGCGCTGGTGGCGCGCCACGTGCTGAGCCAGGAGCTGCTCTTCGAGCTGGCGCGCTTCGAGGCGGCCGGCGGGGCCGGGCTCCTGCCCGACCGCCTGTTCGACCTCGCCGGCGAGGCCACGGCGCTGCGCCTCACGCTCGACCTCGCGGACGGCAAGGCGGCGGCCACGCGGATGGTCGCGCGCGCGCTCGACGCCGTCGCCGCGTCGCCGACGCCGGCGCGCGTGGCGGAGGCCCTCGCGCTGATCGAGGGGGTCAATCGCCTCGGCCTGCGCTACGGGCACTGGGCGGCGCAGAACCGGTTCTTCGAGATCTGGACGCGGCACGGCGAGGCCCGCGCGCGGCTGGCGCCGCTCGGCGCCGTCCTCGGCTTCCGGACCGACGCGGCAGGGACGGCGTGATTCGCGTCCCGCGCGCGACCTACCGGCTGCAGCTCGGCCCCGGCCTGACCTTCGACGACGCGGCGGCGCTCGTCGACTATCTCGACGCGCTCGGCGTCAGCGACGCCTACACCTCGCCGTTCCTCGAGACGGCCACCAAGGGCTCGCACGGCTACGACGTCGCCGACCACGACCGCCTGCGCGACGAGCTGGGCGGGGAGCCCGCGTTTCAGCGGTTCGCCACCGCGCTGCGCGCGCGCGACATGGGCCTGCTCGTCGACGTCGTCCCCAACCACATGGGCATCGCGCAGAACCGCAACGCGTGGTGGCTGGACGTGCTCGAAAACGGCCCCGCCTCGCCCCACGCCTCGACCTTCGACATCGACTGGCGGCCCGTGAAGACCGAGCTCACCGACAAGGTGCTGCTGCCCGTGCTCGGCGACCAGTACGGCGCGGTGCTCGACCGCGGCGAGCTGAAGCTGGGCCTCGAGGACGGGCGCTTCCTCGTCCGTTACTTCGACACCGTGCTGCCGATCTCGCCGCGCGCGTGGTCCCGGATCCTGGGCCACCGCATCGACGTCCTCGCCGCCTCGCTGGGCGCCGAGCACGCCGACGTCGTCGCGTTGAAGTCGCTCATCACGTGGTTCGCGACGCTGCCGTCGCACACGGACAAGGACCCCGAGCGCGTGGCCGCACGCCGACGTGAAAAGGAGGTCGGCCGCGAGAAGCTGATCGCGCTGCTGGCGGCGTCGCCCGCGGTGCGCGCCTTCATCGAGGACAACATCCGGTTCTTCAACGGCAAGCCCGGCGACGCCCAGAGCATGGAGCCGCTGGACGCGCTGCTCTCCGACCAGGCCTACCGCGCCGCCTACTGGCGCGTCGCCGGGGAGGAGATCAACTACCGGCGCTTCTTCGACATCAACGAGCTGGCCGCCATCCGGATGGAGGAGCCGGAGGTGTTCGAGGCGACCCACCGCCTGCTCTTCCGCCTCGTGCGCGAGGGCGCGGTGACCGGGCTGCGCATCGATCACCCCGACGGGCTCTACGACCCCGCCGACTATTTCCGGCGGCTCCAGGGGGGCCCGGGCGGCGAGATCTACGTCGTGGCCGAGAAGATCCTGGCGCCGGGCGAGCAGCTGCCGGAGTCGTGGGCCACCGCCGGCACCACCGGCTACGAGTTCCTGAACCTCCTGAACGGCATCTTCGTCGACCGGGCGCAGGCGCGCGCCATGGAGCAGAACTACGCGCGCCTCATCCGCCACCGCCCCGGCTTCACCGAGATCGTGCACGACTGCAAGCGGCTCATCATGGAGACCTCGATGGCCGCCGAGCTCAACACGCTCGCGCATCGCCTGAACACGATCTCCGAGAAGCACCGCGCCTCGCGCGACTTCACGCTGGGCGCCCTCACGCGCGCGCTCCGCGAGGTCATCGCGGCCTTCCCCGTGTATCGCACCTACGTGACCTCCGAGGGCATCACGGACCGGGACCGTGAGTACGTGCGCCGGGCGATCGCCACCGCGCGGCGCCAGGTGGCCTCGGCCGACGCCTCCATCTACGACTGGCTGGAGCGGGTGCTCACGCTCGACGCTCCCGAGCGCACGAGCGAGGCCGAGCGCCGCGAGCGGCTCGACTTCGTGATGCGCTTTCAGCAGATCACGGGGCCGGTGACCGCCAAGGGCTTCGAGGACACGGCCCTCTACCGCTTCAACCGCCTGGTCTCGCTCAACGACGTCGGCGGTGACCCGAGCCGGTTCGGCGTGACGCTGGCCGAGTTCCACGCCGACAACGCCGCGCGCGTGCGCCGCTCACCGCACGCCCTGTCCACCACCGCCACCCACGACACCAAGCGCGGCGAGGACATGCGCGCGCGCATCAACGTGCTGTCCGAGATCCCCGAGGAGTGGCGCCGCCACGTCGCCCTCTGGCAGCGGCTCAACCGCCGCCAGCGCGCGATGGTGGACGGTCGCGCCGTGCCGGGCGCCAACACCGAGTACCTGATCTACCAGACGCTGGTGGGCGCGTGGCCGGTCGACCTCGCCCGGCTCCGCGAATATCTCTTGAAGGTGGTCCACGAGGCCAAGACGCACACCTCGTGGATCAATCCCGACGTCCGCTACGACGGGGCCATCGTCGCCTTCGCGGAGGCGCTGCTCGATCCCACGCGCTCGCAGGCCTTTCTCGACGACTTCACCGCGTTCCAGGCGCGCGTCGCCCACTTCGGGGCCCTCAACGCGCTGGGGCAGACGCTGATCAAGATCACGGCGCCCGGGGTCCCCGACTTCTACCAGGGCACCGAGCTGTGGGACCTGAGCCTGGTCGACCCCGACAACCGCCGGCCGGTGGACTTCACGCTGCGCCGCCGCCTGCTCGGCGAGCTCGACCGCGCGCTCGCCGCCACCGCCGACCGTCCGGGCTTCGCGGCCGGCCTCGTCGAGGCCAAGGCCGACGGGCGGGTGAAGCTCTTCCTCGTCCGCGAGGCGCTGGCGTTCCGGCGCGCCCGCGCCGCCCTCTTCGCCGACGGCCAGTATCGGCCGCTGGAGACGCGCGGCACCTTCGCGGAGCACCTCTGCGCCTTTGCGCGCGTCGGCGAGGGCGGCGCGGCGCTCACGGTGGTGCCGCGGCTGCTCGCGCGCCGCGGCGTCGAGACGTTGCCCCTCGGCCGCGAGTACTGGCAGGACACGGCCCTGGTGGTGCCGGCCGACCTCGGCGCGCGCTTCGTCAACGCGCTCACCGGCGAGCGACTCGAGGCCCACGACGATGCCCTGCCGCTCGGCGACGTGCTCGCCCACTTCCCGGTGGCCCTCCTCGGCTCGGCGACCTAGATGCCCCTCACCGCGTCGCAGCCCTTCATCTTCACCGGCTGCGTGGAGGTCCGCCAGGCGCTCGACCATCGCGCCACCGACGAGCGCGAGCTGCTCGAGCGGCTGGAGGAGATACCGGCGGGCTCCGTCTTCTATCACACGCACGGCTACTTCCTGCGCCAGCGCGCGATCACCACCGTGTACGGCAACGACTTCGCGTCGTGGATGGCCACCCAGGTGCGCGATCAGGTGCTGGCCGAGCGGCTCGCCGTCGTCAACCCGTTCGAGTTTGCGAGCCTCGAGCACCTGCGCGAGGAGCTCGCCTCGATCATCCATGACCACCTCCGGCGCCTGTCCGCGGTGCCGCGCGTCGAGTTCGGCGAGCCCTTCTACTTCCAGCAGTCGCACATCGTCGAGGTCTCGCTGGGCGCGGGCGCCAACACGCTCGCGGAGTTCCGGGCGGGCCTGGCCAGCGTGGACGCCAGCGCGATCTACTTCCACATGGTGGAGGCACGCGCGCGCCTCGGCCGCCGCGCCGGCGACTTCGCGGAGTGGATCCGCACCTCGCTCGGCATGCCGGAGCTGGCCGACGGCATCGAGCGGATCGACACCTACATGACGAGCCTCGAGCGCGTCCGCGCGCGCGTGCTGGCGCTGGTCGACGCCGCGCTGGACGGGGGCGCGCGGTGATCCGCATCGAGGACTACCGCCGCGTGGCGCCGCCCGGCGTGGTGGACATCATCCTCACCCTCGCCGAGCGGGTGCGCGGCCGGCGCTTCCTGCATCTCTCCGGCGGGCGGTTCGGCTCCGGCCCCGCCGAGATCCTCCAGACCCTGGTGCCGATGATGTCCGACCTCGGTATCGACGCCGCGTGGGAGATCACCGGCGGCGACCCCGGCTTCTATGCAACGGCGGCCACCCTGCAGGCGGCCCTGCGCGGCAGCGAGCGCGTCCTCACCGACGAGGCGCTCGACCACTTCATCGAGATGAACCGCGTGAACGCCAAGAAGCTCGCGCTCGACGCCGACCTCGTGCTCGTGCACGACGTGCAGCCGGCCACGCTCGTCGAGCACCGCGCGTCGCGCGGCCGCTGGGTGTGGGCCTGCCACTTCGACGCCTCGCGGCCGCAGCGGCGCGCGTGGACGTTCTTCCGGCCGTTCGTCAACCAGTACGACGCCGCCGTCTTCGCGCTGCCGAGCTTCAGCCGGCGCCTCGGCGTGCCGAAGTACGTGATCCATCCCTCCATCGACCCGCTGTCCGAGAAGAACCGCGAGCTGGCGCCCCGCGAGGTGGCCAGAATCTTGAGAGTGCTCTCGATCCCGCAAGACAAACCGCTGCTCGTGCAGATCGGCGCCTTCACCGCGGCCGAGGATCCGCTCGGCGTCGTGAACGCCTACCGGCTGGTCAAGAAGCATCACGACGTGCGACTCGTCCTCGCCGGGACCTCCGGGGGCGAGCCGGACAGCCTGGAGATCCTCGGCGAGCTGCGCGAGACCGCGCAGGCCGATCCGGACGTCCTCGTGCGCGAGCTGCCACCCGACGCCTCGCTGCAGATCAACGCGCTGCAGCGCGCGGCCACCATCGTGCTGCAGAAGTCCGTGCGCGAGTCGTTCGGCCTGGGTGCCGCCGAGGCGATGTGGAAGGGCAAGCCGGTGATCGGGGGCTTCGTCGGCGGGCTGCCCCAGCAGATCGTGTACGACGTCACCGGGTACGTCGTGAGCTCGGTGGAGGGCGCGGCCTTCCGCCTGCGCCACCTGCTGAACGCGCCGGAGCTGATCGCGCGCATGGGTGCCGCGGGCCGCGAGCACGTGCGGCGCTCGTTCCTCATCACGCGCCACCTCGTCGACTACATGGCGCTGCTCATCCACCTCACCCCGTGAGGACCACGCCGACCCCGCTTCCATGACCGACGTCGCCGTCGTTCTCCTCACCTACAACAACGCCGAGACGGTCAAGACCGTGACCGCCGCCGCCGCGGCCGGGCTGGCGCGGCACTTTCCCGGCGTGGGCGCGACGCTCATCAACGCGGACGCGGGCTCCTCGGACGGCACGCCGGAACTGCTCGAGACGGCCGGGCTGCCCATCGTGGTCGCGCACTATGAGCCGCCCGCCGGCGAGCGGGCGGCCGTGCCATTCCACGGCGTGCCCGGCCGCGGCGAGGGCCTGCGCGCGGCGTTCGCGGTCGCGCGCGATCTGCAGGCGCGCGCGTGCGTCGTGCTGGAGGCCGACGTCGTTTCCGTGGCCCCCGACTGGATCCGCGACCTCGCGGGGCCCATCCTCGGCGACAAGGCCGACTTCGTCGGCCCCGCCTACCCGCGCCACCGCTGGGAGGGCACCATCACGCGTCTGCTGCTGGCGCCCCTCGTGCGCGCCCTCTACGGCCGCCGCCTGCAGCAACCGTTCGGCGGCCAGCAGGCGCTCTCGGCGCGGCTGATCGATCACCTGCTCGTGCACCCGAAGTGGAACTGGTCGGGGCGCGACGTGAGCGACCTCTGGATCACCGGCGCCGCCATCGCCGACGGCTTCGCGGTGTGGGAGGCGTGGCTCGGGCCTCACGCCGTGCGCTCGCGCACGCGCACCGCGGACCTGCCCACCATGCTTGCCGAGACGCTGGGCGCGATCTTCACGCTGATGGACCGCCATCAGGACCTCTGGCTCGAGGTACGGGGCAGCGAGCCGCTGCCGACGATCGGCACGCCGCGGGCGCCGCTCGTCGACCCGCGCCCGCTCGAGGTGGAGGCGATGCGCGACGCGTTCCGCCTGGGCGTGCGCGACCTCGGCGGGATCTGGGAGCTCATCCTGGCGCCCGACACGCTCGGCGAGGTGCTCGTGCTGGAGACGGCGCCGGCGTCCGCCTTTCGGTTCCCCGACGACCTCTGGGCGCGGATCGTCTACGAGTTCGCGCTCGGCCATCACTACGCCGTCGTCTACCGCGAGCACCTGCTGCGCTCGCTGGTGCCGCTCTACCTCGGTCGCACCGCCGCCTACGTCCAGGCGACACGCACGGCGACGGCGGAGCCCACCGAGCGGGCGCTGGAAGAGGCGGCCCTCGCCTTCGAGCGACAGAAGCCCTATCTCGTGGAACACTGGCGCTAACCATGCCGCCCGCGCGCAAGACCCGGCTTCCCGTCCGGAAGGAACCCGGCGCGCCCGCCCCGACGCGCAAGACGGCCGGGCCGCGGGGCGACCTGCCGCCCGCCGCCGATCTGCGCCGCACCGTGGTCATCGAGGCGATCACGCCGAACGTCGACGGCGGCCGCTATCCGGTCAAGCGCGAGGTCGGCGCCGTGTTCGAGGTCAGCGCCGACATCTTCAAGGAGGGCCACGACGTACTGGTGGCGTTCCTCCTCTACCGTCGCGCCGACGAGCGCGCGTGGCGCGAGACGCCGATGAGGTTCGTGGACAACGACCGCTGGGCGGGCGCGTTCACGCTGGCGGACAACGCGCGGTGGGTCTACACGATCGAGGCGCTCGCCGATCCGTTCCGCTCCTGGCAGGCCGATCTCGCCAAGCGCGTGGAGGCCGGCCAGGACGTGGCCAGCGAGCTGGCGGAGGGCGTGGCGCTGATCCGCGACGCCGCGCGGCGCGCGCGCGCCGGCGACCATCGTGACGCGCTGGCGGCCTACGCGCGACGGATCGAGCAGGCGCCCTCGCAAGCCGAGGCCGTCGAGATCGTGCGCGACGTGCGGCTCACGCACTTCATGGATGCGTACCTCGATCGGAGCGCGGCCACGCGCGCGGGGCGGGAGTTCGAGGTGATCGCCGACCGCGAGCGCGCGCGCTTCGCCGCCTGGTACGAGTTCTTCCCGCGCTCCAGCGGCGGCGAGGGCCGGCATGGCACGTTCAAGGATGCGGAGGCGCAGCTCGACCGCGCGGCCGCGATGGGCTTCGACGTCGTGTACCTGCCGCCGATCCACCCGGTCGGCCGCGCTCACCGCAAGGGCCGCAACAACGCGCTCACCGCTCAGCCCGGCGAGCCCGGCAGCCCCTGGGCCATCGGCGGCCCCGAGGGCGGTCACACCGCGATCCATCCCGACCTCGGCACCCTCGACGACTTCGATCACTTCGTGAAGGCGGCCGAGCGGCGCGGGCTGGAGGTCGCGCTCGACTTCGCGATCCAGGCCTCGCCCGACCATCCCTGGGTGCGCGAGCATCCGGAGTGGTTCTTCCACCGGCCCGACGGCACGATCAAGTACGCGGAGAATCCGCCCAAGAAGTACCAGGACGTCTACCCCGTCAACTTCGTCGGCGACGATCCGGGCCCGCTCTGGCAGGAGATGAAGCGCGTGATCGAGTTCTGGATCGCTCACGGCGTCAAGACGTTTCGGGTCGACAACCCTCACACGAAGCCCGTGCGCTTCTGGGAGTGGCTGATTCGTGCCGTGCAGGCCACCCACCCCGAGACCATCTTCCTGGCCGAGGCCTTCACGCGGCCGAAGATGATGAAGGTCCTCGCCAAGGCCGGCTTCACGCAGTCGTACACGTACTTCACGTGGCGCAACCACAAGCAGGAGTTGATCGAGTACTTCACCGAGATCACGCGGCCGCCCGTGGCCGATTATTTCCGCGGCAACCTCTGGCCCAACACGCCCGACATCCTGCACGAGACCCTCGTGACGGGCGGACGGCCCGCGTTCCAGTCGCGCCTGGTGATGGCGGCCACCCTGTCGTCGCTCTATGGCATCTACAGCGGCTACGAGCTGTGCGAGAACGTGCCGGTGCGTGCTGGCTCCGAGGAATACCTCGACTCCGAGAAGTACCAGCTCAAGCCGCGCGACTGGGACGCGCCCGGCAATCTCGTCGACTACATCACGCGCCTGAACCGGGTGCGGCGCGAGCACCCGGCGCTGCAGCGCTACGACAATCTGACGTTCTACGGCGCCGACGACCCCGCCGTGCTGTGGTACGGCAAAGCGCAGGGTGACGATCGGGTGTTCGTCGCCGTGAACCTCGATCCGTTCCAGACCCGTTCGTGCCTGGTGGACGTGCCGCTGGAGGCGCTCGGGATCGCGCCCGACCAGCCGTACCGGATGCGCGAGCAGTTCTCCGACGCGACGTATGAGTGGCGCGGCCCGCGCGGCTACGTCGAGCTGGACCCGCGGCGCGAGCCCGCCCAAATCTTCGTCCTGGAGAAGTAACCCGTGTCGGACTGGTATAAAGACGCGGTTTTTTACGAGGTTCACGTCAAGGCGTTCATGGACGCCGACGGCAACGGCGTCGGCGACTTCGCGGGACTGACCAGCAAGCTGGACTACCTGCACGACCTCGGCGTCGACTGCCTCTGGATCCTGCCGATGTACCCGTCGCCCCTGCGCGACGACGGCTACGACATCGCCGACTTCTACGGCATCCACCCCTCGTACGGCAGCGTGGAGGACTTCCAGAAGTTCGTCGATGCCGCCCACGACCGCGGCCTGCGCGTCATCGCCGACCTCGTGATGAACCACACCTCCGACGCGCACCCGTGGTTCCAGGCCGCGCGCTCCGACCCCGCCTCGCCCTATCGCGACTACTACGTGTGGAGCGACACCGATCGTCGGTATCGCGAGGCGCGCATCATCTTCACCGACACGGAGAAGTCCAACTGGACCTTCGACCCGGTGGCGCGACAGTACTACTGGCACCGGTTCTTCAGCCACCAGCCCGACCTGAACTGGGACAACCCCGCCGTGCGCGGGGCCATGCTCGACGTGATGCGCTTCTGGCTCGATCGCGGCCTCGACGGCTTCCGCTGCGACGCCGTGCCCTACCTCATCGAGCGCGAGGGCACGAGCTGCGAGAACCTGCCGGAGACGCACGCGATCCTCAAGGAGTTCCGCCGCGTCATCGACGCCGAGTACGATGGCCGCGTGCTGCTGGCGGAGGCCAACCAGTGGCCGGAGGACGTGCGGCCCTACTTCGCCGACGGCGACGAGTTCCACATGGCGTTCCACTTCCCGCTCATGCCACGTCTGTACATGGGCGTGCGCCGGGAGGACCGCCTGCCGATCACCGACATCTTCACGCACACGCCCGCGATCCCCCCGCACTGCCAGTGGTGCCTGTTCCTCCGCAACCACGACGAGCTGACGCTCGAGATGGTGACGAACGAGGAGCGGGACTACATGTATTACGCGTACGCCTCGGACCCCTCGATGAAGCTGAACCTCGGGATCCGCCGGCGGCTGGCGCCGCTGATGGACAACGATCGCCGGCGCATCGAGCTGCTGAACTGCCTGCTGCTCACGCTGCCCGGCAGCCCGATCATCTATTACGGCGACGAGATCGGCATGGGCGACAACGTCTACCTCGGCGACCGCAACGGCGTGCGGACGCCGATGCAGTGGTCGGACGACCGCAACGCGGGCTTCTCCTCGGCCGACCCCGGCGCGCTCTACCTGCCCGTGGTCACCGATCCCGCATACCACTACCAGGCGGTGAACGTGGCCGCGCAGGAGAAGGACGCGGCGTCGCTGCTGAACACGATGCGGCGGCTGATCGCCGCCCGGAAGCGCTCGCCGGTCTTCGGTCGCGGCACGATCGAGTTTCTCCGGCCGCGCAACCAGGCGGTGCTCGCCTATCTCCGGGCGTGGCGCGACGAGACGCTGCTGGTCGTCGCCAACCTCTCGGCGCGCACGCAGCCGGTCGAGCTCGATCTGGCGGCGCACGAGGGCTCGATCCCCGTCGAGATGCTCGGGGGCAGCCGCTTTCCCGCCATCGGCCGCGCGCCGTACTTCCTGAGCCTCGGCCCGCACGGCTACTGCTGGTTCCGGCTCGAGCGGCGCGAGGGGCGACCGGTGCGCTACGGTATCGAAGACACGGCCATATGAGCGATGCCCATATGATGGGGGGCCCCGAAATGGCCCCCCAAGCCCCCCAACGCTCGGGGCGCCCCGGGGAACCCGTGGCGCCCCTCGACCCCCCCCAATCTTCGGGACGCCCCGGGGAACCCGGGCCGCCCCTCGATCTTGCGTCGTGGCTCGCTCGGCAGCGGTGGTTTGCGGGGAAAGCGCGGCGCATCGTCGGCACGACGGTGGATGACCGGCTGCCCGTCGGCGGCGCCACGCTCTGCGTGCTCCGTGTCGGTCTCGACGACGGCTCGGTGGACCGCTACGTAGTGGCCCTCGGCGGCGGAGCGGACGTGGTCGACGCGCTCGATGATCCGGAGTTCTGCCGTGCGTTGTTGGATGTCGTCGCGCGCGCCAGCGAGATACGCGGCGAGCGCGGGCGACTGGCCGGCCGCCGCGGCCGCGCGTTCGTCCCCACGCTCGGGACCGCGGCGAGCGTGCGTCGGATCGCCGGCGAGCAGAGCAACACCTCGGTCGTCTTCGGCGAGGCGCTGATCATGAAGGTGTTCCGCCGGCTGGCCGACGGCCTCAATCCCGACCTCGAGATCACGCGCTTTCTCACCGAGCACACCTCGTTCGACGGCACGCCGCGCCTGGCCGGCGCCCTCGAGTACCTCGCGCGCGACGGCGGCGTGGCGACGCTGGCCGTGCTCCAGGAGTTCGTCGCCGACGGGCGCGACGGCTGGCGCTTCGTGCTCGAGCGGCTCGCCGCCGGCGACCGTGCGCTCGTCGCGCTGACGCGGCTCGGCGAGCGCACCGGCCAGCTGCACGCGGCGCTGGCCACTCCCACCGCCGATGCGGCCTTCGGCGCCGAGCCCATCACGGCTGCCGACGTGGCCGCGTGGGCCGTCGGCGTGCGGCGCCAGGTGGCGGCCGCGCGGGAGGCGGCGCGCGGACACGCGCTGCCCGACGTGCCCGACGTCGGCGGCCCCGCCGGGCTCGGCAGTCTCGTCGGGCGCGTGAAGATCCGGCACCACGGCGACTTTCATCTGGGCCAGACGCTGGCGGTCGGCGACGGGCGCGACTTCGCGATCATCGACTTCGAGGGCGAGCCGCTGCGCCCGCTCGAAGAGCGCCGCCGCAAGCACACGCCGCTGCGCGACGTGGCGGGGATGCTGCGCTCGCTCGGCTACGCGGCGGCCAGCGCCCGGCTGGCGCCGGGCGAGCGCCTGCGGTGGGAGACCGACGCCCGTACGGCCTACCTGAAGGCCTATCGCGCCGCGACGAGGGGCGCGCGCTTCGTGCCGGAATCCGACGACGCGTTCGCGCGCGCGGTCGCGGTGCTGGAGGTGGAGAAGGCGGCCTACGAGGTCGTGTACGAGGCGAACAACCGGCCCGACTGGCTGCCGATACCGGTCCGCGGCCTGCTCAACGCCGCGCGGGCACGTCGGCCGGATCGCGCGGCTGGGGCACCGTGAAGAGCATCAGCTTGGCGTTCTGGCCCGTGTCGTCGAAGTACACGATCAGCCCCTCGAGGTAGACAAAGACGTCGGTCTCGCCATCGCGGCCCATGCGGTCGGGCTGGCCCCAGCCCAGGTTCACGATGGTCCGCGTGAACCCGCCGGGCAGCGGCTCGATCCGGAAAGCGCGCACGACGCTCGCCTGGTACTTGTCAGACTGCACCAGCCCGAACTCCACCGTGAGCCGGTTCAGCCCGGCCGGGGCCTGCGGCCCCTCGTAGATCCACGTCTCGGTGTCGTAGTTCTCGACCTTCTGCTTGGTCGATTTGCTCGGGGCGCCGTACTGCGCGCGCACGGTCGCGGTGGTGCTGATGCCCGGGCGAATGTCTCCCCACTCGGCGGCCGCCGCCGGGAGTGCCGAGGCCAGCATCACGACGAAGGTGATCAGGGCCAGCCGGCGTCGCATCAGAATCCCAGC
>Ga0137409_10001989_pt1 | contig 22029 bp, 14 predicted proteins | sample CZODoug1_16funga_FD_122059 | JGI IMG/M metagenome (GOLD analysis project Ga0137409, IMG submission 122059) | Vadose zone soil fungal communities from Angelo Coast Range Reserve, California, USA - CZODoug1_16fungal (Hybrid Assembly) | ecosystem: Environmental > Terrestrial > Soil > Vadose zone... | reverse complement strand
GCAGAAGTGACGGGCTTCTTGTTGCGTTGCGCCCCACTCCCCAGCATCAGACGCCGGCCAACGTCGATTCGGCGCTGATTCCCGGGAATTCCTCTGGCCTCCCCTTTGCGCTGAACCTCCCCGCGGACGCTCCGTTCAGAGCGATGGTCGGCAAAGGAGGGGAACCATGGGCGCAGGTGGAAACATCGGCGAAGCTTCGGACAACCCCGTCGAGATCAACGTCACGGCGATGGTCGACGTCATCTTCTGCCTCTGCATCTTCTTCATGTGCAGCTTCCACTTCAAACAGGTCGAGGGCCGGATCGACACCTGGCTTCCCAAGGAAAAGGGGCCCAACGAAGGCGTCGTTGATCATCTTCAGCTCGAGGAGATCCGCATTCTCATGCGATGGGACGCGGCCACGGGGGCCACGATCCGGAAGATCGGCAGTCGCAACCCCGCTGTGAGCGACGCCGACCTGATGGAAACCGTGCGCGCGCTCAAGGCGGACTATGAGCGCGCCAACAAACCGGAGGTCCCGGTCCTGATCGACGCCACCCCCGACGTGCCTTGGACCGAGGTCATCCACCTGGTCGATCTCTGCAAGGCCGAAAGGCTCTCGAAGATCGAATTCGCCGGGCCGATGGAGTTCGCGCCCCGTTCACCGTCGCGCTAATCGAACGGGGGTCTTCGGCGCTTCACATTAGAACCACAAACAAGACCGTCATGTTTGGGGGGGCTCGCGGTCGAGGGGCGTGACCGGATCGATGAAGATCCAGCAGACGGAGCCCACCAGGTAGACCCCGGCGAAGACGAGGAAGCCGGTCTTGTAGCTCATGTAGCCGGCGACGACCGGACCCACGAAGCCGCCGAGGTTCCCCATCATGTTCATGCTCCCGGCAAACGTTCCGGAGAAGCGGCCGCCGACGTCCATGCACGCGCCCCAGGAACACGGCATCGACACGTCGCCGACCAGGCTCGCGAAGCCCAGGGCCAGCATGATGATCAGCAGATCATCGGTTTGCGACGGGATCACGAACGCGAGGCCGGCCAGCGCGAACCCGGTGCACGAGAGAATTCTCCGGGTGCTCGCGAGACTGCCCGTCCAGCGGTTCATGCGGGGCGTCAGGAACCCGCCGATGAGGTTCCCGAAGCCGCCGCCGAACAGAGGGACGCCCGCCATCAGGGCGAGCGCGAGCGGGCCGTAGCGATGGCTGTAATTGTCGCTCAGATAGCCCGGGAGCCACGTCACGAAGAAGTACCAGCAGTAGCTGAAGCAGAAGTACTGGAGCCAGAGGAGCCAGGTCGTGCGGGCGGCGCAGAACCGGCTCCACGGGACGGCGTCGTGCCGCGCCACCGGAGGATTGGCGGCCAGCAGGGCCCGCTCCGCCTCGTTGACCTCCGGGTGGTCCTTGGGATCGTCGCGGAACCAGCGATAGAAAAAGAACGCCCAGACGATGCCCAGGGAGCCGAAGACGCTGAACGCGATGCGCCAGTTCACGACCTTGAGGAACAGCGCGACCAGGAGCGGCGTGATGGCCCCGCCCCACCGCGCGCAGAACCAGAGGATCGCCTGCGCCCGCACCTTCTCGGCGGGCTGCAACCACGTGGTGAAGACCCGCGTCAGGTTCGGAAAGCAGCCGGCTTCGCCCGCGCCGAAGAGGAAGCGGATGACGATCATCGACCCGCGGTTCCACGCCAGCCCCGTCGCCGCGGTGAAGAACGACCACCACAGCACGACCCGCATCAGCGTCTTCCGCGGCCCGAACTTGTCCCCCATCCACCCCGTCGGCACCTCGAACAACGCATACGAAAGTGCGAACGCGCCGAAGATCCAGCCCATCTGGGCCTTGTCGAGATGCAGGCTGTCCTGGATGGCGCCCCGGGCCTGGCTGATGCAGACGCGGTCGATGTACTGGATGATGGCGAGGACCACTCCGAACCAGATGACGCCGTATCGCGTGCGGGTCGGAACGGCGGAGGCGGCGTCCATCCGTCAGATCTTGAACATCATCTTGATCGTCGACCCGGGATCCTTGGCCATCTTGAGGAAGCCCGCCTGGCCGTCGGCGAGCGGCCGCGTCTCCGTCCACGGCTTGAGGTCCAGCTTGCGCGCCTCGATGATCTGCAGCGACGTCTGGAAATCGCGCGGCGTATAGCAGAACGTCGTGAACACCGACTTCTCGTCGCGGATCATCTCGATCCAGGGCAGGCTCGACTCCATCTCCGCCATGCCGATGAAGAGGATGCGCCCGCCTCGACGGCAGAAGCTGACCGCCTGGCGTCGAGTTTGCGCGATGCCCGCCGTCTCGATCACGAACTCGGTCCCGCCCGTGCTCCAGTCGCGCACCGCGCCGACCGGGTCGCCCTTCGCGCTCGAGACGACATGGTCCGCCTTGAGCTGGCGCGCCACCTCGAGTCGGCCTTCGTTCTTGTCGATGACGACGACCTGCGCGATGCCGCGGAGCTTGGCCATCGAGAGCGCCAGCAGGCCGATGGCCCCCGCGCCGACGATTGTCAGCGAATCGGGAACCTCCGACATGCTGGTGCGGAAGAAGTGGACCACGTTGGCCAGGGGCTCGGTCATGATCGCCTCGGCTTCGGGGATCTCCTCCGAAACCGGATACAGGCAGCCGACGGGGACGGAGATGAACTCGGCGTAGGTGCCGTGGACGCGGTCCAGGCCGAGAACCTTCCAGTTGGCGCAGAGGTTCTGCTTGCCGCTCAGGCAGGCCGCGCAGATCCCGCAGGTCTGGAGCGGGTTGATGACGACGCGCTGCCCGGCCTTCCAGCCGGTCACGGACGCGTGGATCTTGTCGATGGTGGCGACCGCCTCGTGCCCGAGGATGAGGCCGGGCTTGCGACGTTCGCTGTGGCCGAGAAACCCGTGGAGGTCGGACCCGCAGATCCCCGACGCGTGGATCTTCAGGAGGGCCTCCCCCGCGCCGATCGAGGGGGACGCGACGTCCATCATCTCGACGCGCTCGGGACCGGTGTAAACGAGGGCTTTCATCATGGGGGCTCATTGGAAGATACGCCGGCCGATCCTGCAAAGTATTTCACGAGCCGCCGGCGATGCGAAAACATCGCCCCTCCGCCCGCGTATGATTGGGTGATGGAAGCGGGATCTTGAAGCGCATCGCGGCCTTTTTCCTGGCCCTCGGGCTGGCCTTGCCGGCTCTCTCCCAGCAGAAGAGCGCCCCCGTCCTGGACCCCGAAGCCAGGGCTTTCATCGACGCGTACTGCATCAGGTGCCACGGGCCTGAAAAGACCAAGGCGAAGCTCGACGTGGCCCTGGTGCTGACGGCCGGCTTCCCGAAGGAACCGCGATTCTGGCGGAAGATCGAGGAACGGATCCGCGACGGCGCCATGCCTCCGGAGGACAGCCCACAGCCCCCGGCCGCGAGGAAGACGGCGTTCCTGGCCTGGGTCAAGAAGACCCGCGCCGCGGCGGAGGCCTCGCCGCTGCGCGACCCCGGCCGGACCCTGTCCCGGCGCCTCACCCGGGAGGAATACAACAATACGGTCCGCGACCTGCTGGGAGTGACGCTGCGCCCCGCGGACAAGTTCCCCGCCGACGGCGGCGGCGGCAAGGGCTTCGACAACAACGCCGAAACGCTCTTCGTCCCGCCGCTGCTGCTGGAGAACTACTACAGCGCTGCCGGAGATCTTATCCTGGCCGCCGACGCGAAGCACCTCTGCCTCGTGAAGGCCGACGCCGAGAAGACGCCCAGACTCTCCGCGCGCCGCATCATCGGCGACTTCGGGGCGAAAGCGTTCCGCCGGCCGCCCGACGCCCCTCTCGTCGACCGCTGGACCGCGCTCTATGAGACCCTGGAAAAGAAGGGCGTGAAGTTCGACGAGGCGGTGAAGACCGTCCTGCGCGGCATGCTCACGTCGCCGTTCTTCCTCTTCCGCGTCGAGGCGGACCAGGCCCTCACCGAGCCCTGGCCGGTCGACGACTACGAGGTGGCCAGCCGTCTCTCCTACTTCCTGTGGTCCTCGATGCCCGACGACGCCCTCTTCGGGCTGGCCGCCGATCAGAAGCTGAAGACGCCGGACGCCCTCCGCACCGAGACGCTCCGCATGCTCCAGGACCCGAAGTCCCGCTCCTTCGCGCGGAACTTCGCCTCCCAGTGGCTCCACCTTTCCCGCCTCGAAACCACCGTCCGACCCGACCCCAAGAAGTTCCCCGAGTTCACCGCGAGCCTCCGCGATGCCATGATCGACGAGGCCACGGAGTACTTCTGGGCGCTCTTCCGGGAGAACGGGAGCCTTCTCGACCTCATCGCGTCCGACTATACGTTCGTCAACGAAGAACTCGCCCGGCACTACGGGATCGCCGGCGTCGCAGGCCCCCAGATGCGCAAGGTGAAGCTGACCGACCCGAACCGCGGCGGCATCCTCGGATTCGCGGGGGTCCTGACCCTCACCAGCCACCCTGCCCGCACGAGCCCCGTGGTTCGCGGCAAGTGGATACTCGAAACGCTGCTCGACGATCCGCCGGCCCCGCCCCCGCCCAATATCCCGCCGCTTCCCTCGGACGACGCGCCCCTCCAGGGTCTCACCCTGCGCGAACAACTGGAGAAGCACCGTCAGAACCCCGTTTGCGCCGGCTGTCACCGGTCGATCGACCCCGTCGGCTTCGCCCTCGAGAACTTCGACCCGATCGGCCGATGGAGAACCGAGATCCAGGGCAAGCCCGTGAGCTCCGACGCGGTGCTGCCCAGTGGGGAGAAGATCTCGAAGCCCAGCGAGCTCAAAGACATCCTGATGAAAAAGAAGGAGGCGTTCGTCCGTAGTATTACCGAGGACATGTTGTCGTATGCCTTCGGGCGCGGCATCCAGCCGGGCGACGCCGCCACCGTCGACGGCGTCATGGCGGCGGTCGAGAAGGACGGGTATCGCGCCCAGACGTGGCTCACGGAGATCACCCGGAGTTATCCGTTCCGCTACCGGCGGAACGCGAACGCCGGGGGCAGATGAGGACCTCGATGAACAAGCCGTCGATCAGCCGTCGCGACCTCCTCCGCGCCGGCGGCGTGGTCATGGGCCTGCCCTTCCTGGAATCCTTCGGGCGTTTCGCCGGCGCCCAGGAGAGCGGCGGCATCTTCGGCGGCGGCTCCGGCGGCAAGTCGCCCGTCCGCATGGCCATGCTCTATATGCCCAACGGGGCGAACATGAAGAAGTGGCTGCCCGAAGGAAAGGGCGGGCTGCTGACCCAGCTGCCCCCCACCCTCGAGCCGCTGACCAAGCTGAAGAGCGAGGTCCTCGTCCTTTCCCAGCTCTGGAACAAGTCGGCCGACACCGGAGACGGCCACTACGTCAAGGGCGCCGGCTGGCTGTCCTGCACGACGATCGAGAAGAGCGACTCGGCCGTCAACAGCAACGGCATCTCGATGGATCAGCTGGCCGCCCAGAAGATCGGCCATGTCACGCTGCTTCCCTCCCTCGAGCTCGGCATCGAGCCGGTGCACAGCTTCGTCGACAAGAACGTCGGCTACACGGTCTCCTACGCCTCCTATATCTCGTGGAGCTCGCCGACGCAGCCGACCCCGCGCGAGATCAATCCCAAGCAGGCCTTCAACCGCCTCTTCAAGCCCTCGGGCAAGGGGACGCCCGCCTTTGCCGACGACAAAAGCGTCCTGGACGCGGTCCTGGCGGACTCGAAGTCGCTGCGCGCCAGGGTCAGCCTGGCGGACCAGCGGAAGATCGACGAGTTCCTCGAATCGGTGCGCTCGGTCGAGACCCGCGTCGAAAACGAGGAGCGCCTGGCCCATAAGGGTCAGTCTTCCCTGCGCGAAGGCAAGCGGGCGATGATCGAGGAAGTGGGCGCCCGCGCGTCGCAGGCCCCCGACAGCGGACGGAACAACAACCGCGGCGATCTGACCGAGCGCGTCAAGCTCATGCTGGACATCCTCGTCCTCGCCTTCGCCACGGACTCGACGCGGATCGCGACGTTCATGTTCGGCAACGAGGTCACGGGCCAGAACTTCTCGTTCATCCCCGGCGTCACGGGAGGCTTCCACGACATCTCCCATCACGGCAACAACCCCGACAAGCTGGAGATGTACGCGAAGATCAACACCTGGCACGTCGCGCAGTATGCCTATCTGCTCGAGAAGCTGAAGGCGGTGAAGGAAGGGTCGAAGACGCTGCTCGACAACTGCATGATCGTGTTCGGGTCGGGGATCGCCGACGGCAACCAGCACAACCCGCACAATCCCCCGCTGCTGCTCGCCGGCCGCGGCGGCGGCACCATCGTCCCGGGCCGCCACGTGGAGTACAACAAGGACTACCCGCTCTCGAGCCTCTATGTCGCGATGCTGAGCCGCATGGGCCTGAAGGTCCCCGCCTTCGCCGACAGCAAGGGCGAGCTCACCGGGCTGGCCTAGAGGCCCGCGACTCGCCGATTGCGGACCTCCCTTCGGGAAGCTAGAATACCCGCCCCATGTTCGAGTCCCTCAGCGAGTCCCTCGGAAACGTCTTCCGGAAGCTCTCCGGCAAGGGACGGCTCAGCGAGGCCAACGTCGAGGAGGGCCTCCAGGAAGTCCGCCGCGCCCTCCTCGCCGCCGACGTCAGCTTCAAGATCGTCAAGGACTTCATCGACCGCGTCAAAGTCGCCGCCCTCGGCGCGGAGGTCCTGAAGACCGTCAATCCGACCCAGATGTTCATTTCGATCGTCCACAAGGAGCTCACGTCGCTCATGGGGCCGGTCGACCACGTCATTCCCCCCGGCCAGCCCGGCAAGCCCACCGTCCTGATGATGGCCGGCCTCCAGGGCGCGGGCAAGACGACGACCACCGCCAAGCTCGGGAAGTACCTCCAGAAGCGCGGCCGCAAGCCCATGCTGATCGCCGCCGACATGATCCGCCCCGCGGCCGTCGAGCAGCTCAAGACCCTCGGCTCGCAGAACAACCTCCCCGTCTACTTCGAGGCCAGCGGCCGCCCCGTCAAGATCTGCGAGCGCGGCATCGCCAAGGCCGTCGAGGAGAACTGCGACGTCGTCATCCTCGACACCCAGGGCCGCCTGCACGTCGACCGCGACATGATGGACGAGCTCAAGGACATCCATCAGAAGGTCAAGCCGACCCAGACCTTCCTCGTCGTCGACGCCATGACCGGCCAGGACGCCGTCAAGTCCGCCGACGAGTTCAACAAGCAGCTCTCGCTGGACGGCGTCATCATGACGAAGCTGGACGGCGACGCGCGCGGCGGCGCGGCGTTGTCGGTGAAGGCGATCGTCGGCAAGCCGATCAAATGGGTCGGCATGGGCGAGCGCATCGAGATGCTCGACGAGTTCCATCCCGAGCGCATGGCGGACCGGATCCTGGGGATGGGCGACGTCGTCAGCCTCGTCGAGAAGGCGCGGGAGGCGATCGACGAGGAGCAGGCGCGCAAGCTGCAGGAGAAGATCCGCAAGGATGAGCTGACCATCGACGACTTCCTGAAGCAGCTGGAGTCGATGGAGAAGATGGGCCCGATCAAGTCGCTGATGAAGATGCTGCCCGGCCAGCTCGGCCAGATGGCGGGCGACATCGACGAGAACGAGCTCAAGTTCGCCAAGGCGATCATCCGCTCGATGACGATGCAGGAGCGGGAGAACCCGGAGCTGCTCAACTCGTCCCGGCGCCAGCGGATCGCGAAGGGCTCCGCGCGACCGGTTCACGAGGTGAATTCGCTCATCAAGCAGTTCGAGGAAGCCCGGAAGATGATCAAGATGATGAAGAAGGGCAAGGGCTTCCCCGGCATGCCGGGAATGCCCGGCATGGGAGGCCCTCCCCCGCCCGACGGCCACCGTCGCTGACCGCTGCCCTCTCCGCCTCCCCAAAAGGAATCGCTGCAATTCCTGATTGGAAGAGCAAACCGGATTCACGACCCAGCGGGTATACTCTGCAGGGATTCTCTTATTTATGAACACCCTCTCGCGTCCGGGATTCGTCCTCCTTGCGCTCGTCCTGACCGCCCTTGGAGCCGAAAGTCGCCAGCAGGATTCCCGCTTCGCCAAGGCGGCTCGCGCCGCGCTGGCCGCCGGCAAGGACGCCGCCGTTGTCCGCCTCAAGGACGCGCGCGACGCCGTCGCGGCCGACGCCAAGGAGGAGCAGGAGCGCGACGTCCGTATCGCCACGGCCCTCAAGGAGTCCACCGCCCGCTTCCCCGTCCGCCTCGTCATGGACAAGGATGTCTCGTTCGATAATGTCCGGGTCACGGCCTACTCGGCGGGAATGCTCACGCTGACGTGGCCCCAGGGCGAAGTGCAGGCTCCCCTGGCAGGGCTGCCGGACGACGCCCGGGCCCTGCTCCTGGGCATCGCGCTGGGGAAGGGGACCGCACGCGACCACTTCGAACTGGGCAAACTGCTCGTGCGGAACAAGGACCTCGAGGGCGCCGCCCGCTGCTTCTCGGCGGCGGTCCGCCGGGATCCCTCCCTGGCCGACGCGGTCCCGGACGTCGAGCGACTGAAGAAAGCCTCTCACCTCTTCGAAGGGAACCACAAGCTGACCGGCAACACGCTCAGCCTCCGCTGGAGCTTCACCTCCTCGACCGAGGGCAACGACTTCGAGGCGCTGCAGGGATCGTTCGCCGTCAAAGCCGGGACCGGCATGGAGATCTATGCTCCCAGCACCGCCCTCATCGCCGTCAAGGAGATCCCGTTCCGGGATCGCGTCAAGCTCTCCGCGATGCCGAAGGAGACCGACACGGCCGCGCACGCGCTGGGCATCCGCTTCGTCAAGCCCGACGGCGGCGCGCTGGCCATCTACGGAGTCCTGGCGACGGCGTCCAAGACGTTCCGGGTGGTCCGTGTCGAGGACAAGAAATCGCAGGACCTGCTGCCGCCGGCGGGCGGCGCCTTCGGAAACCGCCTGACGATGGAGTACAACCGGGGCCGCATCGTTTTCCAGATCGGCGACAAGAGCGTCTGGAGCGGAAATGAGGGAGGCTTCACCGACGTGCTCGCCCTGGTGGGCAGCGTGACGATGACCAAAGGCGAGACGACCAGCGGCGCCAGCGCCATCTTCAAGGAGGTCTCGCTGCTGGGCGAGGTCAATCCGGTGTGGATGGCGAAGAAGACGGCCGGGCTCCGCGACGCCTACACGTCCGAATTCTCCAAGGAGTATCGCGCGGGGAAAGGCGCCTCGGCCGGCCCGACGCTGAGCATCGACGCAGCACTCACGGAGGCGCCGACGGCGGTCCGCGAGACCTACCGCAGCGCCCTCCAAAAGGTCACCGCGATGTACAAGTCCGGGCTCCAGGAGGATTTCGACGCGGCCCTCTACGCCATGGAGGAGCTGACGCGGATCGATCCGTCGTTCGCCCCGGCCTGGTATCACCGCGGCGTGCTGGAGGAATTCTCCGGCAGCCGGAAGCTGGCGGTCGAGTCCTTCGACACCGCCCTGATCCTCTGCCCGGATTTCCCGGAAGCCCTCTGCGGCCGGGGGCGGATGCAGGCGACCATCGGAGCCTGGCCCGCGGCGAAGGAAAGCGCGGAAAAGGCGCTGGCCCTGAAGGCCGACGTCGCCGAAGGCCAGATCCTGCGCGCGCGGCTGCTGAAGGAATCGGGCGAGACCGCCGCCGCGTTCGAGGCGACGCTGCTCGGCCGGAAGCTGTCGCCGCTCGACGCCGGGGTGCAGTCCTCCGCCGCGCGGCTGGCGAACTATATCCGTGGACCGCTTTGGGCGAAGACGAACACCCATGAAAGCGCGCATTATGCCGTTCGGAGCAACCTGCCGGTCGCCCGCTGCAAGCAGTATGCCGAATTCCTGGAAGCGATGAGACCCCACTATGAGGAGGTCCTGGGGCGTCCGCTGCCGGCGGGAAAGAAGGCCGAGATCCTCGTCTTCGAATCGCAGGAAGGATACTTCGTCTACAACGACTACACCGCCGGCGGGCGGATGGAGCACACGCTGGGCGCGTTCACGCCCTGGCACGCGCAGATCGCCCTGTTCGAGGGGGTGGAAACCCAGGAGACCTTACGCACCCTCGCCCACGAAGGCTTCCACCAGGCGGTCCTTTCCATCGCGCCCGACGTCCCCATCTGGTTCAACGAAGGCATGGCGGAGTACGTCGGCGCCGCCCGCGTCGACAAGGGCGCCGTCGTCGAGCGCGGCGGCATCCAGGTCGGTCGCCTCGAGAACCTGAAATCCGCCCTCAAGTACGGCTGGCAGCCCTTCCCCTTCGCGAAGCTGTTTCTGGACACCAAGGCCGACTTTTATGGCGACGATGCCCCGCTTCGCTACGCCCAGGCCTGGGGGATGGTCCGCTTCTTCATGGACGGCGACGCCGGCCGCTGGAGGCCGGTGATGAAGGACTATATCGACCGGATCCTCAAAGGGGAGACGGCCCGGGCCGCCTACGAGGCGACGTTCTCGAAGCAGGACGCCCCGCTGATGGAGGCCGGCTGGCTGAAGCACAGCGGACTGACGTCGAGATCCTCCTCCGTGCTGGCGAAGGACCCTCCGCCGCCGACCGCCCCGGTGATGACGGCGATGTCCGTCGATCTGCTCGCGCTCCTGAAAAAGAATCCGATCCCGGCGGGCAACGGATGGACCCTGAAGAGCGGCATTCTCGAGTCGTCGCGCGTCGTCGTCTCGTCGCTGGGCATCGGCCAGGACCCCCCGCCGGAATATGACTGGACCCTCTCCGTCCGCAGGCTGGGCGGCCAGGGGCCCCTGCTCCTCGGCCTGCAGGGGGGCGGAAGCACCTTCGTCCTGAGACTGGATGACGCGGGCACGAGCCGCATCGAGAAGGTCGACGGCCCGGACAAGGCGAACGCGCCGTCCGTGCGGCCCGGCCCCGCGCTGCCGGTCGGCAAGACCGCCGTCGTGATCTGCTCCGTCCGGAAGACCGGGGTCACCGTCAAGCTCGACGGCGAAACCCTGCTCACCTGGAACGGCGATCTGAAGAACCTGATCTACGCGCCGGACCCGGACATGATCGCGGCCTGCCAGAGCCTCTTCCTGTTCACGAAGGAGACCGGCTTCCAGATCCTGAAGATGACGGTCGCCACGCCCGCCGGAGCGCCCGGCGTCGCGGCGAAGACTCCGATCCCGGGCGCGAAGACCCCTCCCGGGAAATCGATCCCGCTGGACGCGGACATACGGCGCTGGGTGTCGGATGAAGAAGGCCGCCAGGTCATGGCGCTGGACACCAGCCAGAACCTCCTGCTCATCTCGCTGCCGGAGCGGAGGGTCGTCAAGAAGGTCCCCGCCGGCCCCGGACCGACCTGCCTCTTCCCGACCGCCGGATTCAAGTCGGCGTGGGTCGGCGGCGGCGGGACCATCGTCCGCATCGATCTTGAAAAAGGCGAGATCGTCGAGTCCATTCCGACGGCCTATGCGGCCGAGGCGATGGCCGTCGTCCGCAAGATGGCCTACGTGCTCACCAGCGGTTCGGAAATCCGCGTCGTCGATCTGTCCGAGAAGAAGGACCTGGGCGGCATCGGGGATTCCTTCTCCTCCGCGCTGGGCTACGACGGACGGAGGGAGCGGCTCTGGGGCCTCTGGAGCGGCAGTCTGGTCGAGTACGATCTTCCGAAGGCCGGGCCGCTGATCAAGGAGCAGAAGAAGAACCTCAACGACAAGGAGCGCGGCGATCTCACGAACGCCCTCAACGCTGCGGCGAAAAGGCACCCGGTCACCGGCCAGGACACGCAGCTCGGCCCCAAGATCTTCCTCGACGACCGGATCTACCGGATCTTCGCCGGCGCGGTGATGGTGAAGACGGACAGTCCGGAGAAGGTTGTCGGGGTCTTCCGGAGCCCGGCCCACTCGCTGGACAACGACCAGTCCGTGCGGGACTTCCTGGGAGCCTACAAGGGCAAGCTGCCGATCATCGCGGCCAGCGCGGACGGCAGGTTCGCGGCGTCGGTGACCCATGTCTTCGACATGGCCACTTTCGCGGTCCGCCAGGAACTGCCCCTGCCGACGTCGATGGTGGTCTTCCCGAAGGACTCCAACGACCTGTACTACTACGACTGGGCCCAGCACGCCATCCTCGTCACCAGACTCGAGGTCAAATAGCGCGGCCCCGCGGCTTCATTTCGCCCACTGGAAGGGGATCGGGATGACGGTGATCCGGGGCTCGGGCACACCCAGTTCCTTCATCACGGCGGCGTACGTCTTGTGGCCCATTCCGGGCACTTCCACCACGACCAGGACCGCCATCAGCAGCGCTCCGATCTCCTGAAGAAAAGAAGGACCCCGACGGGGAGAGCCTAGCAAGGCCGCGTCAGGCGATCCACCGATCGGACACCTCCATCATGACTCCTTTACCGGCCCTTTGATCTGCACCCGCGCATTCATAATGGCGTAGATACGTCACCATGTTCTGGCAGTATCTGCTGGTGTTCGCGGGGTCGATGGCGGTCGACATCGTCCCCATCCCGCTCCCGCCGGCGTTCACGGTGATGATGCTCCTCCAGATCCTCTTTGACCTGGACATCTGGATCGTCATTGCGGTGGGCGTGGCCGGATCGATCGTCGGCCGCTATGTCCTCTCCGTGTATATCCCGGACGTTTCCGGCCGGGTCTTCAAGCCCTCCAAGAACCAGGACGTGCAGTTCCTGGGACGGAAGCTCCAGGAGAAGGGGTGGAAGGCGCACGCGTTCATCTTCCTCTACTCGCTCCTGCCGCTCCCCACCACGCCGCTCTTCATCGCCGGAGGCATGGCCCGGCTGCACCCCATGCAGATCATCCCGGCGTTCACCCTGGGCAAGCTGATCAGCGACACGATCGCCGTCGTGGCCGGGAAGGCCGCCCTCGCCGATACCGGCAGCCTGATCGAAGGCATCGTGTCCTGGAAGTCGGTCGGCGGCCTGGTCCTCGGTCTCGCGCTGATCTTCGCGCTGATCTTCTTCGACTGGCGCTCGCTGATCCAGCGACACCAGGTGCGGCTGAAGTTCAACGTCTGGAAGTGAAGCGGCTTCCACCCCCGCGGTATACTGGTTCCGATGCCCTCCCGCTCTCCGTACTTCGTCGGTCCGGTCGTGGACACGGCGTTGATCGGCGGACTGTCCATCCTCACGGCGCTCGGGTTCTGGGCGCTGCAGGCGTCGGGACACGCGCTCCCCGGCCCTCCGCTGGCGGCCGGTCTGGCCTGGGTCGTCAACTGGCCCCATTTCTCCGCGTCCAGCTACCGGCTCTACCACACGAAGGCGAACATCGCCCAGTACCCCGTCACCGCCCTGGCGATCCCCGCGCTCATCACGATGGCGGTGGTCGGATCCTTCTTCGCCCCGACCACCGCGGGCGCGGCGCTCATCAAGCTGTACCTGCTCTGGTCGCCCTACCACTTCAGCGGCCAGTCCCTGGGCATCACGCTGATCTACGCCCGACGGGCGGGACTCGTCATCGGCCGTTTGGAACGCTATGTGGCCGCGATGTTCTTCTTCGCCGGCTACTTCCGCCTGGTCTTCAATCAGGAGTCGGCGACCGGCGTGGAGCAGCTGGGCGCCATCGGCTACCCGCTCTTCGGCGTCCCGCCCTGGCTGGCCGAGGGCGCCCTCGGGATCCAGCTGATCTTCGGCCTCGGACTGCTGGTCCTGCTGGCCCGCCGCGGCGCGACGTCGCCCATCATTTTTCTGCCGGCGCTCACGCAGCTGGTCTGGTTCGAGGCGGGCGCGAGGATCCCGCAGTACAACTGGCTGGTCCCCTTCTTCCACTCCCTCCAGTATCTCCTGATCGCCTGGGCGATGCAGTTGAAGGAGCGCCGGAACGCGGTGGGAGCCGCGCCGCCCGCCCGCTTCGTGCTGCGGGAGAGTCTCCGCTGGGCCGCCCTCAATGTCGCGGGAGGCGCCTTCCTGTTCTTGCTGCTGCCTGGCGCAGCCCGCCTGGCGGGCGTCCCGGCCGTCGCGGCCGTCCCCATCCTCTTCGCGGCCGTCCAGATCCATCACTTCTTCGTCGACGGGGTCATCTGGAAGCTCCGGAATCCCCGCGTGGGTCCCTCCCTCCTGGTCGACCTGCGCGACCTCACCGCTCCCGCCCCTGCGGTCAAAGGAAGTGAGGCATGACGGCTCAGACCGCGGCCGGGGTCCTCCTGATGCTCGTGGGCTTCGCCCTGTTCGCGATCGGCGTCCGCGCAAAGCATCCCTGGGCGAGGAGCGGGGGATTGATCGTCGTGCTCACGGGCTTCTTCGTGCTGTTCACGATGTTCCTCTGGCAGGCGGACGGCAGCTCCGCCCCTCTGTCCGTCGCGCAGCTGCTGGGGGCGGCCGCCGTCTTCCGACTGATGGCCTCCTTCGAGTCGGCCCCGCCGGACCCCTAAGGCGCCCTCAGTCCCGCCGGAGCTGAAGCAGGTAGGGATGCGTCCCGCCACCGGCGTTGTGAGCGTCGATCAGCGTGACCGTATAGACCCCGTCGGAGGGCAGCGTGACCCGGATCGACGGATCCCGCGAGGTGTCCGTGTCGTCGGCCGTCGCCACGATATGTCCCTTCGCGTCGTGCATCGTCAGCAGCGGGTCGAGCACCGAGCCGCGCCTCTGCGCCTCGACCTCGATGACCCAGGTCTCGCCCTTCTTCCCCATCACCTTATAGACGTCGACGTCCATCGCCGGGTTGATGCTGCCCTGGATCGTCTGTCCCGCGTCGACGGCCTGCGCCGTCGCGAAGCCGCCGTTCGGCTCCTTCTCCGCGATCAGCTTCTCTTTCGCGATGACCTTCAGGTTGTAGGGGATCGTCTCGCCCTTGGGGTTGATCGCGACCAGGCCGATCTTGTCCGACGCGAACGCGTCCGGCAGCTTGATCACGAGATCGGCCTTCGTGTCCCCGTAGACGGCGGGGTCCGTCTCCTTGGGGATCTCCGCCTTCCCCTTCGACTGGACCACCACGGAGGCGCCCTCGACCGGCTCGGACAGCTTCACTTCCGACACCTGGTCGAGATGGAGTCCGCGCAGGGTGATTGTGGCGACCACGCCCGGGCTGATCGCGAGCGGCAGCGCCATGGAGATGCGCGGCTTGGGATCCGGCGGCGGCTTCTTGTCGTCCTGGACGGCGAAGAGGACGACGATCGCCAGCGCGAGCTTACACATACAGCTCGGGGATCGGGTCGCCCTCCGCCAGGATCTCGATCGGGCGGCCGTCCGGGGAGTTCAGCCAGCCGTGATGGTCGATGCCCATCGCGTTGTAGATCGTCGCCGACACGTCCGAGGGTTTGACCGGCCGGTCGGTGACGCGCTCGCCGTTCTTGTCCGACTCGCCGATGACCTGGCCGCCGCGCACGCCGGCGCCGGCGAAGAGCAGCGACGCCACCGGACCCCAGTGGTCGCGGCCGTTGTCCTTGTTGATCTTCGGCGTCCGCCCGAACTCGCCGAAGCAGGCGACGAGCGTCTCGCTGAGCAGGCCGGTATCCGCCATATCCTGGATCAGGGCGGAGAACCCGCGGTCGAACTCCGGCAGCTTCTTCTCCAGGCCCTCCCAGATCTTCGCGTGATGGTCCCAGCCGCCGCTGTTGATGGTGACGAACTTGACCCCGCGCTCGACCAGCCGCCGCGCCAGCAGGCAGCTCTGGCCGAACGTGCTGTGGCCGTAGCGGTCGCGCAGCTCCTTCTTTTCCTTCTCCATGTCGAAGGCCGACTGCGCCTCGGGCGACAGGATCATCTCGGCCGCGCGCTGATGGAACTCGTCGTAGGTGCCGATCTGGTCGTCCCCCTTCACCTGGCTGCCCAGGGAATCGACGGTCGACAGCAGCTCGCTGCGCCGGGACGCGCGCTTGGCGTCGATCGGCTCGAGCGCGCCCAGGTCGCGGACCTTGTAGTTCGCCTCGTTGGGGTCGCCCGCGCGGAACGACTCGTACTTGCCGCCGAGGTACGCGCTGCGGCCGAGCTCCCAGGTGAACGAGGGATTCCGCGGGATGGAGACATAGGGCGGCAGAGCGCCGTGGAAGCCGGTCTCGTGGGCCGCGACGGCGCCCATCGCCGGATAGTCGCCGAAGGCCGAGCCGAAGCGGCCGGACAGCACCCAGTTGGTCGCCGTCTCGTGATGGTCGTTGTTGTGCGATCCCGAGCGGATGAGGGCGACCTTGTCCATGGTCTGCGCCATCATCGGCAGCAGCTCGCCGACGTGGAGACCGGTGACATTGCTCTTGATCGAGTTGTACTTGCCGCGGATCTCGGACGGCGCGTCGGGCTTCAGGTCGAAGCTGTCATGGTGCGACAGGCCGCCGCCCAGGTAGACGAGGATCACCCGCTTGGCCTTGCCCTTCCCCTCGGCGGCCGCGGCGCTCTTCGCGCCGAGGAAATTGCCGAGCGTGAAGCCGAGCGGCGTCAGCGCGCCGATGCGCAGGAAGTCCCGCCGCGCCATGCCGTCGCAGTGCGCGTGCACCTTGCGGCTCATCGGAACGTCGAGCATGAATCCTCCGCCTCAGTGGTTGAAGACGAATTCCTTGGAGTTCAGCAGCGCCCAGAAGAGGTCGCGCAGGACCTCGCCGCGCTCCGAACCGTCGGACAGCAGCCGCGTCACGGTCTTCGACTCCGCCTCGCGCGGATGCCGCCCCATCACCGACAGGAACAGCTGGTCGACGACTTTGGCGTTGTCGGCCTCCTCCTTGAGGAGTTTCGCGAGACGGCCGTCGGGGTTCTTGATCTTGTCGACGACGCTCGCGCCGTTCTGCAGGTGCAGGAGCTGCGGGAGCGTGACTTCCCCGTTCCGCTCGCAGGCGCAGGCCGTCACCCGGTCCGACTGGCCGAACAGCTTGAGGAAGTGCGACTCGACGCCGGGATCGGGCAGCTGGATCGCGCGCATCCCCACGGGATAGCCCGCGAAGGCGTCGGGGATGCCGGTCACCTGGCTGATCGCGTCGAGGAGGACCTCGGCCGAGATGCGCTTCGCGTAGTAGTGCGAGTAGAAGCGGCGGTCGTTCTCGTTCTCCGGCTGCGTCGCCGCGCCGAGCTGATAGACCCGCGACGTCAGGATCAGCGTCATCACGTGGCGAAGGTTGAAGCCGCTGCCCACGAACTCCCGGTTGAGGGTCTTCCACAGCGCCGGGTTCGTCGGCGGGTTGCTGGAGCGAAGGTCGTCGACCGGATCGACGAGCCCCACCCCGAGGAAGTGCTTCCAGAGCCGGTTGACGAGGGAGCCCGAGAAGTATTCGTTGGTGGGCGACGTCATCCACGCGGCCAGCACCTTGCGCGGATCCTCGCCGGCCGGGATCTCGGTGGCGCTGCGATCCAGCGGCTGGGGCGCGAGGGCGACGCCGGTGCGCGGCTGCGACACCTTGACCGGCGCCTTCCGCGCCTCGTCGGCCCGCTTGCGGCAGGACTCCATCTCCTTCCGCTTGTCGTCGATCTGCTTCTGGATCTTCTTCGTCTCGTCTTCGCTCTTGTCCTTCAGCGAGATCTCCAGGGGCTGGATCTGCTTCTCAAGGTCGCCGGCGCGCTTCCGCTCCTCCTGCTCGCGCTGCGACATCACCGCGAGGGTGGTCGCCGCCTTCTCGGGCTTCTGACGGTCGAGGCTGATCGACGAGAAGAACGCGGCGAAGTGGTAATAGTCGTCCTGCGTGTACTTCTCGTCCGGATGGTTGTGGCATTTGCAGCAGAGGATGCGCGTGCCGAGAAACGACTGGGCGACGGCCGCGACGAGGTCGGTCTTCGGCGCCTCGCGGCTCTCGCCGATCGTGACGACGAAGTAGCCGATCTGGGGGCTCTTGGCCGTGTCGCCGGTCGCCGTCAGCACGTCCCGGGCCAGCCCGTCCCAGGGGCGGTTCGCCGCGACCTGCTCGCGCAGCCACTGGTGGAAGTTGCGCACGCCCTTCGAGCCGCGCACGTCGTGGTCGCGTTCCTTGCGGTTCTGCAGCAGGTCGCCGAGCAGCTGCGCCCAGTAATCGACGAATTCCGGCCGCGCGAAGAGCTGATCGGGAAGCTTCGCCCGTTTGTCGGCCGCCGGATCGCCGAGGAAGGCGGTGACTTCTTCCGGCGCCGGCAGCGTGCCGAGGGTGTCGAGATACGCGCGCCGGAAGAACTCCTCGTCGCTGCAGCCCGGCGCGGGCGGGATGCGCAGCTCGGCGAGCTTGTCGAAGACCGGGCCGTCGAGGACGTTCTGCCGCTTCTCGTAGAGGGCCGGGTCGACGGCCTTCGCGTGCGGGATGGTGAAGCCGACGACGGCGACCTTGTCCTGGAAGTGCGCGCGGATCGTCGAGGCCCCTTCCCGCTTCGCCTTGACGAGGCCGGCGTCGCTGACGTTCAGCACGCTCGCGTCGTTCGAGTAAAACTTCGCGAGCCAGGTGAGGTCGCGGACGGCCCCGTCGCTGAAGATCCCGCGGACGAGGAGCTGCTGCTCCTGGCCGGCGGCGATGCGGCGTCCGCCGCCGAGGATTTCGAGGGAGGCGAGCGTCGCTTCGCCGGCCTTGACGTTGGGCGTCCCGGCGACGATCCACTGCACCAGCAGATCGTACGCGCGGGTCTGCGGCCCGAAGAGGGCGCCGCCCCGGTGTGGGATCCGGTTGGTCGCCTTCGCCAGCACGAGGCTGAGGTCGGGCGACGCGTGGTTCATGCGGCGGCCCAAGGACTCGACGATCAGGCGGTTGTAGTCCTCCTCGGGCGCGAAGCCGCGCAGCGAGAGCTTGAAGCCGTTCTGGCCGGCCTCCTTTCCATGGCATCCGCCCTGGTTGCAGCCGTAGCGCGTCAGAACGGGGACGACCTCGTTGCGGAACGAGGGGACAACCGCGGTCGCAGTCTCCGCGGCGACGACCCGGAGCTTCGCGGTCTGGTTGGAGTACGCGACGGAAATCTCCACGTCGCCGTCGGCCAGGGCCTTCACGAGGCCGGCCTCGACGGCGACGATTTTTGGATTCGAGGAGCTGATCGCCGCTTCGCGGGTGACGTCGAGGAGACGGCCGTCATCGGTTTCCGCGCTGACGAGCAGGCCATGGCAGGCGCCGGCGCCCTGCAGGTCGATCGAGGCGGGTTCGGCGGTCAGGCGGACGATGCGGGGCGTGGGGTCGTTGCCCGCGAGAGCGAGGCTGAAGGCGAGGAGCAGCGCGGCGGCGGTCCTTGCAGCGGCCTGGCTCATGCTCGCCCTCATCACCCCATAAATTACACGTGCGGCGGGCGCCCAGTTGGGGTTTCCAGTCCCCGCGCTACCCTATAACTTCCTGCCGCCTGCCCGTTACCTCCAATTGGCAATCGGGGCCGACTCCGGCCCCAATATGAACCACAAACAAGCCCGTCATGTTTATGGTGTTCCACAAACACGACGGGCTTGTTTGTGGGAGCCCTATTGGGGGGAGGCCAGGAAGGCGACGAGGTCGCGCAATTCTCTGCGAGAGAGGGGCTTGGAGACGTCGTCGGGCATGGCGGAAAGGCCTTCCTTGCGCGCCCGGATGTCGACCTTCGACAGCGTCCTCCGTGTCCCGTCGCCCAGCAGCAGCACGAGCTCGCTCTCCGTCTCTTTCTCGACCCGGCCCACCTCGATCGCGTCGCCGGCCATCCGCAGCATCACCTGCCCGTAGCCCTGGACGATCACCTTGTTGGGGAACAGGATGGACTCCAGAATCTGCTCCCGCGTCCGCTCGACGCCGACCTTCGTCAGGGGCGGACCGACGACGCCCCCCTTGTCCTTGATCGTGTGGCAGCGCGCGCAGGCGACGTCCAGCCGCTCGAAGAAAATCTCCCGGCCCGCCTTCACGTCACCCCCCTCGAGCAGCTCCGCGTTCGGCGGAAGCGCCTGAAGCAGCCGGTCCCGCCGGTCCTTCAGACCCGGCCGCTTCCCCGCCGCCTCGAGCAGCTCCAGAAACAGCCCCGCCGGCAGGTCCTTCCCCTGGTCCAGCAGCCGCGCGAGGCCCGCGTCCGCGTCGGCGCAGTCCCCGAGCGACGCCACCGCAGCCTGCCGCACCGCGAGCGCCCCCTTCGCCGTCGCCAGCTTCTCCAGCAGCGGCGTCGTGTCCGGCAGACGCAGCCGCACCAGCAGCTTCACCCCCTCCTCGCGCAGTCCGGGGTCCGGGTCCTCGAGAGCCGACGTGATCGCCGCCTTCGTGCCCGGGTCCTTCGACTTCGACATCGTCCGCAGCGCCTCGACGCGGACCGTGGACGGACTCGAGGTCGCCGCCAGCGTCTCCTCGATCTCCGGCGCCGAGGGCAACTCCAGCTCGCCCCAGGCCCGCAGCGCGTGGACCCGCACCCCCTCCGGCTGCGTGTCCCGGATCAGCCGGCGCAGCACGGCCTCCAGGTCGTCCGGCAGCGGCCGTGGCGGAACCGGACGCCACAATCCCACGACCCGGTCGCGTCCGTTCGGCCAGATCCAGTCGGCCAGCGAATCGAGCGCCTGGATCCTCAGCTCCTCGGGGCCGTCGACGTCGGCCATATAGGGCAGGAGCAGGTCGATGCGCCCCGCCCGGAACGCCGCGTTCACCGCGCGGACCGCGACGCGGACCGGCAGATCCCTCGTCTTCAGCAGCTCCGCCAGATCGTGCTGGGCCGCGTCGATGGGCGCGTCATGGATCGCCCGCGCGGCTTCGAGAACGATCGACGGCTCGTCGTCCCGCAGGAAGTACTTCACCTCGACGCGGCCCAGCCGTCGAAGCCCCAGCACGGCGGCGAGCCGCACAGCCTTCGAGGAGTCCTTCGCCAGCCGCAGCATCCCGTCGAAATCGCCGATCCAGACCAGCGCGGCAACACCGGCGTGCCGAAGGAAGGCGTCCTGGTCCTCGTTGTCGCGCAGCATCCGGATCAGCGGCTCCCGGGCATCGATCAACCGGCACTTCCCGAGGGAAAGCGCGGCGAAGAAGCGCACCCGGGGGCTGGGATCGTCCAGCAGCGGGAGCAGCGCGACCCCGTCGCGCAGGTCTCCGAGCACCTTCGCCGACTGGGCGCGGACTTCCGCATCGCGGTCCTTCAGCAGTTCCCTCAAGGGCCCGGCCGCTCCGAGCTGGCCCAGCCCCCAGATCCCGTGGAGCCGCGACAGCCCGGTTCCCGACTGCGCGACGGCGGTCAGCACGTCGGCCTTCTTCGAGGCCACCAACTCGAACTGAGCCGCCTGCCGCACGCGGAGGTCGGCATGGGACAGCAGCGCGTGGAGATCCTTGATCTCGCGGCCCGACATGGGCGCGGCAAGCTGCGCCGCCGTGTCCGATACGGCCGAGGGATCGTGGACGCGGAAGATGCGCCCCTTCTCCGGTTTGCCCCAGCCCTGGACCCAGTCGGACACGTAGAGCGCGCCGTCGGGACCGAACTTGCAGTCCGTCGGCCAGAGCTCGCCGAGGAACTGGCGATCGTCGACGACCCCGAAGCCCGCGCCCGCCGGCTTCACCGCGAACGACCGCACGCTCCCGGGGAAGTCGCACATGAAGAAGCGGTCGACGTGGGCGGCGTTCAGAGCGGTCCCGGGATTGAAGGCGCCCCCCGACGGTCCGTGGCCGACATAGCCCGCCGCCGGCACCTGCGACGGCGCCGTCGTCGCACTCTCGGCGGCCCAGAGCTTCTCGATCATCCACGGGCTTTTCAGCACCTCGCGCTGGTACCCGAAGCGCCACCCGTAGTCGCCGCCCTCGACGACCCAGATCCAGCGCGCCTTGTCGCCCGCGTCGGAGTTGTTGTCGCCGGTCCACAGGTTCCCCTGCGAGTCGAAGCAGAGTTGCTCGGGGTTCCGGAGTCCGGTCGCAAACACCTCGAGGCCGCTGCCGTCGGGATTGCAGCGCAGCACCGCGCCGGCGTCCGGCGAATCGAGGACCTTCCCGCCGGCCTCGACATGAAACCCGCGGTCCCCCATGCTGAAGTAGAGCTTGCCGTCGGGACCGAAGCAGAGGCCGTGCAGGTCATGGGCGCCGGAGCCCATATGCACGCCGAACCCATAGTGGAGCACCTTGCGCGCGGACGCCTTCCCGTCCGCGCCGACGCTCAGGCGCCACAGGTTGGGCGCGCAGGTGTACCAGACGTCGTTGCCGCGGGCGAGCACGCTGGAGCCCAGGCCGTCGGCCAGACCGTTGAAGCCCTCGGCGAAGGTCCACGCCTGGGACCCCTGGATGACGCGGATGCGCTCGGACTCCACGGTCAGCGTGTCTGCGGCGGCGCCCAGATGCTTCCGATACAGGGCGACGCGGTCCTCCACCGTGCGCGAGGCCAGG
>Ga0137409_10001987_pt1 | contig 22033 bp, 17 predicted proteins | sample CZODoug1_16funga_FD_122059 | JGI IMG/M metagenome (GOLD analysis project Ga0137409, IMG submission 122059) | Vadose zone soil fungal communities from Angelo Coast Range Reserve, California, USA - CZODoug1_16fungal (Hybrid Assembly) | ecosystem: Environmental > Terrestrial > Soil > Vadose zone... | reverse complement strand
GTAGTGGATGGTCGCGCCGGCGGTCACGGTCTTGATCGCAACGCTCTGTGCCGAGACAAAGGTTCCTTGTGCCGGAGTGAATTCCGGTATCGCCACCGTGCCCGTCGGCGCTGCATCGGGGCCGGAATCCTTCGGTCCGGAATCGGGCACCGGAGTGGGACCGCCATCGTAACCATCACCAACGCGTTGACCCGCGTCACCGCCGCAGCCCGACATGCTCGCAATGGCGATCAGGGTGCCAACGATGAGGAGTCCCATGGTCAGCGCGCTACATTTTCGAGTAAATCCGTACCAAGTCATCTTTCGTCCTTCCTATCGAACACAAGCTGAAACCTAAGGTGGGGCGTTCCCTACTCTGCTATTCGGCCGGCACGTGACGTTTCCGTCACGGAAATCGCCGCGCGGAAGATGGTATGACGCTCGCATGAGCGCTACGCGTGCAGTCCAAGGTCCCCGATGGTTATATTTACACGGTTTCGCGTCCGGGCCCGAGTCATCGAAAGGTGTTTCGCTTTCGGCGCACTACGCGCGCCGCAGGCTGGCGCGCTGGTCAATGGCGATGTACTAGAAATTCGCGCTGATGGAAGCCTGATCAGCGGGTACTTGAACGGCATCGCGATACCAGGCGCCAGCACGACCGATGCCACCTATCCGACCGGAGGGTTCGGCGTACATCTGTTCGGCAATACGGGGAGATGGGACAATTTTGAAGGTGGTTCGCTATGAGGAGTTGAAGGATCGGCGGAGGACCTCAATCCGCGCCGACACCCAGCCACCAAGCACGATGTAGGGAGTTCCTTGTCAGTAGTTCCCCCGCTCGACTGTTGGCAAGCACGATGTCGAGTTTGTGGCTACTTTGGCGAAAGTCTGTCACTTCGCCATGCGAGCAAGCGCTCGCCAATTCACCATTCTTGGATGTCCCCGGGAATTTTCCCTTCGTGCCCCTTGAATTCCTTGGAAAATCGGCCGAACGAAGGCGGCGCGGATCGGCACTACCATTCCCAATTACCTATTTGGCATAGACAGTGCGTTGTGATACGCGGGCGACTCGCGTCCGAGCGGAAAATCTGCAATTTCCGCCTAACTGAGGCGAATCGACCGGTTTCTGAAAAATAAGCGTTTTCTTATCGACTTACCCGTTATATGGGTAAGAGGAACTATGCACGGAGAGCATGGTCTTTCGCTATTGCGGAACTAGGCTGTATTGCCTACGATCAGAACCTTGCTTTGAATAACAAGCGGTTCCGAACTTGCTGGTTCGGAGCGGTCAAGCGGGACGCTGGTCGCGCACCACAGTTGGTTGCGTTGGGAGGGAACGGTGAGCGTTAGGATTTTCGGCCACTATGTTTCGTTGCCGCTGCTGCTGCTTATGCTGGCAGAGGCGGCAATTCACGTGGGCGCCGTATACCTAGCCGCGGTCCTCCGCTTCCTGGGCTTGGAAATGCAGCTGAACGTCGAGGGCGCTCCCGCCTCGCTGCTGCTGCGGGCCTTGCTCTATGCCGCCGTGATGCTCGGCATCACGACGGCGTTCGGCCTGTACGGATCCGCGCTGCACAAGAAGGACCGCGAGTACCACGCGCGATTTCTCGCGAGCTTCCCGGCGGGGGCCGTCGCAATGGCGATCATCTTCTATGCGGTGCCCCAGATGGTTCTGGGCCGGGGCCTGATGGCCCTCAGCCTGCTCTTTTCTTTCATCTTCGCGGTGCTCGCGCGCGAGGTGTTCTTCCACGCGGTCGGCCACGATGCGCTCAAGCGCAGGGTTCTTGTTCTGGGCAGCGGGTCGAGAGCGGCCGGCGTGGAAGCGCTCCTCGCGAAGCTCGGACAGAACGCGGGCTTCCACCTCGTGGGCTTCGTGCAGTGCGGGGACGGGCAACCCAGCCTAGAAAAGTCCCGGCTCCTGGGAGACTGCAGCGCGCTGCGCTCGCTGGCCGAGCAGCATCGAGTCGACGAGATCGTCGTCGGCGTGCGGGACCGACGCAACGGCTATTTCCCGACGTCCAAGCTCCTCGAGTGCCGGCTCGGCGGGGTGAGCATCGTGGATCTGCCGACTTTCTTCGAACGCGAAACGGGTTACGTCCAGCTCAATTCGCTCAGCGCGAGCTGGATGATCTTCTCGGAGGGATTTTCCAGGACCGGCTCCCAGAAGGTCTTGAAGCGCGTGTTCGACATCACAGTCAGCGTTGTCATGGTGATCGCGACGTTGCCCGTCATGCTTCTCGCGGCTCTCGCAATATGGCAAGAGACCGGCCGGCCGATCCTCTATCGCCAGAAAAGAGTGGGAGAGTCGGGACGCGTCTTCGAGATCCTGAAGTTCCGCAGCATGCGCATCGAGGCCGAGCACGATGGCGTTCCGCGGTGGGCGAAGAAGGACGACGACCGCGTCACGCGGGTAGGCAGGTTCCTGAGGACGACGCGTATCGACGAGCTGCCGCAGCTGATCAATGTCCTGCGCGGCGACATGAGCTTCGTCGGACCGCGCCCCGAGCGCCCGCCTTTCGTGAGCGAGCTCAGCCGCAAGGTTCCCTTCTACGCAAGCAGGCACTCGGTAAAGCCCGGGATTACGGGCTGGGCGCAGATCCGCTATCCCTACGGAGCGTCGGTGGACGACGCGGTACAGAAGCTGCAGTTCGATCTGTACTACGTCAAGAACCACTCGCTGTTCCTGGACTTGGTGATCCTCCTGCAGACGACGCAAGTGGTTCTGTTCGGACAGGGAGCACGCTGATGCAATGCGCCCCCAGCCGCCGCACGGCGGCCGCTTATCGATCCTCTCTAGCGCCCGGCGGGTCTTGGGGCGGAGTGAACTCCACCCAGCGCGTGACGTGATTGTGCTCGAAATAGACTCTCATCCAGCTGTAGTCCCACACCGTGTCGGCTTCCGTGGCGGGTGTTCCCTGGAGAGCACGAACCTCGTCTTTACTCGCCCCGACGCCGAAGAGTCTTTCGCGGAATCGGGCGGCAGGAATACGGGAGAGTTGCAGAGGGTTGTCCGAGTGCTCTTCCCAGGCGACGACTCTGCCTTTGAGGAAGTGGATCCGCGACTTCCCGTAGTGCCAGATGTCGCCCTCGGTCGACGTCGGAATGCCCTGTATGTCGTAGACGTCGCCAAGTGTGGAGCCGATCGAGATGCCGCGCGTGGGATCCGGGGAAGACTGGCCTTGAGCCCCCGCATCCCTGGGGCGCGAGCTCTTCTCGGGAGCCGAGTCGTCGAATGCGAACTGCACAATGCCGAGCACGATCACGAGCGCAATGAGCGTGGCTATCGTGTGCGCGCGACTTCCTGCCCTGGGGTCAGCTTGCCTTGCCGGCGGTTCGCTCGCCGCGCCGCGCGCTTCGGCTCGACCTCCAGGGGCGGCGCGAGCGGAGTCCATGCGGAATTCGGGCTCAGGGCGTCTCGCCGGTGGCGTCTTGACCTCCATCGGAGGGAGCACACCGTGGACGCGGCGATACTTCTCGAGCGCTTTGTACGAGAGAGTGATCTCCTTGCTGCGTTCTTCGGCGAGCGCTTTGCCGGCCGTGTCGCCGGAAAACCGATCAGGATGCCATTGCCCCATCAGGCGCTTGTAGCGCGCGCGCAGCGCTTCCCACTTGGTGTCCGGGGTCACGCCGAGAACCGTATAGCAGTCCGAGTAGTTGCGCATGAACTGGTCGACGCCCGCGCCAGGCGGACACGCAGACTAACGTATGGCCATATATATTAAAATGATTATTGCATACCTTACTCTTTGCGGGCCAACGGGCTCCGGGAAGTCGAACCGTCGCCGCGGAAGTTTTCTGATCCTTCCGGCACAGCGAGCGAGGACAAATCGCGGTGAAAAAATCGTGACGAGGGAAGAATGACTCGACTGCATTGGCTGATGGTCCCTGCGCTGGCGGCGACGCTCGTCGCATGCGCCACGGTGGATGAACTCGACCCCGCGCCCCCGAACCCCGATCCGGTCGCGGGCCTTACCGAGCCGGACTACCGCATCGGCCCGGACGATCGCGTTCAGGTGAGCGTCTGGCGCAATCCCGAGCTGACCGTCGTTGCCCCTGTCAGGCCGGACGGAAAGATTTCCGTGCCTATCATCGGCGACGTCGTGGCGGGCGGCTACACCCCCGCCCAGGTCGCCGACGACATCAAGAAGAAGCTCGGAGTCTACATACGCGATCCGAATGTGGCCGTGATATTGACCGAATTGCACTCGCACGAGTTTCTAACTCGCGTGCGGGTGACTGGCGCGGTACGCGCGCCGAAATCCATCCCGCATCGCCAGGGAATGACGGTGCTCGACGCCGTGCTCGAGGCGGGGGGGGTAAATGATTTCGCCTCGTCCAATCGCACCAAAGTCTACCGCAAGACCAAGGGCAAGACCGAAGTGTTCGACATCGACCTCGGAGACATACTCACAAAGGGCAAGCTCCAGACGAACGTGCTGCTAAAGCCCGGGGACGTCGTGACGGTGCCCGAGAGGCTGTTCTGAGGCGGACAACTGGAATCTTCAATCGAGGATAGCTGATGGTTCAGATGCATCCGGAGCAAATTGCAAAGGCACTTCTCCACGAGTCTTTTAGCTCGAGGAGGATGGTGGTGATTCTCTTCGTCCTCGTCAACGCCGCAGTCCTGACGGTGGGATGGTTTTGGCCCAAGGGCTTCACCGCGTCGACCAGCATTCTTGTCGAGGAAAAGAACATCATCCAGCCGCTAATGCAGGGGGCGGCGGTGGCCACCGAGGTTGCGGACCGCAGCAAGAACGTCCGCGAAGTGATTTTCGGGCGGAAGATCATGGACGCCATCCTCGAGACCGGCGAGTGGATGAAGGACCGGCCCAGTCCCGAGGAACAGGAGCGTATCGTCGAGGGAATTAAGAGACGGACTCTGGTATCTACAGCGGGCAAGAACCTGCTCATCATCGAGTATCGCGATATCGATCCAGAGCGCGCGCTTCAGGTGACCCAGAAATACGCCGAGCTTTTCATCCAGGAAAGCCTCACGGCGAAGGCCGCGGAAAGCCGTGCTGCGTTCGATTTCATCGAGAAGCAAGCGCAGGACTATCACACGAAGCTGGCTCGGACCGAAGATGAGCTGAAGGAGCTTCGCTCGGCGAATCTGGACGCGCGTGCGGGCAGCGACGCGGAATTGAACGTCCGATTGAACGAGCTCTACACGCGCATCGTGCATACGACCCAGGAACTGAAGGAAGCGGAGATCAAGGGGACGTCGCTCGAGAAGCAGGTGTCCACCGAATCCGAATCAATCGCCACGTTCACGCGGGAAGGCCAGTACCAGGCGCGTATCGCGGAGCTGCAGTCTAAGCTGGATACGCTGCGCCTGACCTACCACGACACGCACCCTGACATCATTCAGATCATGCAGCAGATGAAGGATATGACCGATGCCATGAACGCGCAGCGCGAGAAGCGCGAGCAGAGCAAGCGTTCGGGCAGGGTGGAGCCGAGCGAGTCAATGGCCAACAACCCTATCTATCAGGGGATGCGCCGGGAATTGTCCCAGAACGAGGTGGCCGTCGAGGGGCTTAGGGCGCGAATAGCCGAGCTCCAGCTGCAGCTCCAGGGGGAGATCACTCGCGGCAAGCGCATGCACAACGGGGACGCGCGCTTTGCGGAGCTGACGCGGGACTATCAGGTCAACAAGGACATCTATCAGGACCTGCTGCGCCGGCGCGAAAACGCGCGCGTGTCGATGAATCTCGATCTCGATCGCCAGGGACTGACGTTCAAGATCCAAGAGCCCGCCGTTCTGCCGCTGTCGCCGACCGGACTGCGATTCGCCCACTTCGTCCTCGGCGGAGTATTGCTCGGGATCCTCGTCCCTCTCGGCCTGCTCTTCGCACGGCTGCAGATCGATCCTCGCATTCGCGTGCCCAGCGAGATTTCAAGGACGCAAAAGGTGCCGGTCTTGGCCGTCGTTCCTCATCTGTGGAGTCCGGCCGAACTCAAGGCGCTTCGCTGGGAAACCGGGTTTCTTACATTGCTGGTGGTGGGCACGCTCGCTGCGGCGGCGGCCCTGTCCGTGTTGCGACTGATGAAGCTGATCTGAGATGAGCAAAATAGAGAAGGCTCTCAATCGCGCTCACGCCGAGCGCGGAAATCTCCCCACTCTGTCCTCCGTTCCCGGAACGGGCGGAGCCAGGCCAACCGGGACGGCCCTGGTCGTGGACCGAAACAGTCCGTCCGCGTCGCCGGAAACGATCGCCAAGATGGCCGTAGGCGAATCACGACTGCTCAGCGCGGCCGACCTTGCGCAGCGCGGCGTCATCCACCAGGAGCGGGCCTCCGATCCCGCGGTGCAGGTATTTCGCGAGCTCAGAACCAAGATCGTTCAGCGGAGCCAGGGGCAGAACAGCGTGATCCTCGTCTGCGGTGTGAGCAGGGGAAGCGGGAGCAGCTTCGTCGCCCAGAACCTCGGGGCCGCCTTCGCCTTCGACCCCGGCAAGACGACCCTGCTGATCGACTGCAATCTCAAGAGCCCGAACATGCATAAGATGACGGGCGCTCCGGTCCTGGGCCTGACCGACTATCTGGAGAATCCCGATCTGGACCTTGCCAAGATCATCCGGCCCGTGGGCATTGCACGCTTTCGCGTCATCACTGTCGGACAACGACGGGACATCCCGACCGAGTCCTTCACGTCGGCAAAGATGAAGGACCTGATAGATTCCGTACGCCAGCGCTTCCGGGAGCGGTACATCATCCTGGATGGCCCCCCGATGTCGGATATCGCGGACGTCCGTATCCTTTCCGATCTATGCGACTTCGTTCTGGTAGTGGCCCGCTACGGGCGCGTGACGGGCGCGCGAATCGAACACTGCCTGAACACCGTGAGCGAGAAGAAGCTCTTGGGAGTGGTCTTCAACGACGAACCAAGCATTCCGTGGTTCCACTGAGAGGGGCGTGCCCTGAGTCCCGGGAATGCGCGCGCCAGGACCGGATCCTTGCAGGGGCAGGGACGAATTCAGGGGAGTCCGGGTGAGCAGTGGGGCGCGGGGCCTGTTGAAGGCTTGCCGTGCCGCAGCTTTCGTCGTGGCAAGCGTGACAAACACGATGGTTGTCGCGGGAGAGCTTGCCTACGGGGGCGCGTATAGCTACCAGTACGACAGCAACGTCAACCGGGTCCAGGATAATCCCATCAGCGACACGATCCAGACCGGCGTCGTGGGTCTCTCGTACCAGCAAAACACGGAGGCGCTGACCGCGAATCTGGTCGCGCAGGTGTCGCGGAAGCTCTACACCAAGGACACTTTCGCGCCGGAGACGGCCTACTACGCAAATGGGGCGGCAGTGTGGGTGATCTCTCCTCAGTTGCTTTCCTGGAGGCTGGAAGACGTCGCGAGCCAGATTCTCCTCGACATCACGCAGCCGGACACGCCGACCAACCGCACCAACAGCAATTCCCTCAACACCGGCCCCGATCTCACCTTCAGGCTGGGCGCCGACAGCGTCATTCTCGGGGCGCGCTATGGCCGCTTCGACGTCCAGGGATCCGGCGACAACTATCGATACACCGGGTTCGTGCGCTATCTGCACCCCTTGTCATCGATGTCGGTCGTGTCCCTGAACTACGAGCCACAGGACATCTACTACTCCCCCCCGGCCGTCAACGCCCAGATCATCAGGGAGGACGCCTACGGAAGGTATCAGCGGCGCTCGGAGGTCGACGAGCTCACGGTGGACCTGGGTGTCACGCACGACGCGGCTATCGGGGGACAGGACACCACGAAGCCCCTGATCTCGATTGCCGGAACGCACAGGTTGACGCCGACTACCGCGATCCACACGACGATCCTGGACAGGACCCTCGATACCTATTCATATCTCGCCAGCGGGGCGACGACGCCGGTGCCCCCGACCGATCCGACTGCCGGGGTCGGGTCCCCGTCTCCCACCGTCCTGGCGGGCGACGTGTACCAGAAGAGATACGCGGATCTGGTGCTCGTCACCCGGGGCACCTTTCTGGGCTCCACGGCGCAGGCGTACGCCCAGAGCATCGACTATCAGACGCTGGTGGACCAGGACTACAACGAATGGGGAGGGCGGGTCAGCGCGACCTGGTTCTACAGCGTCGACCTGCATCTGCGCGCCCAGGCGGAGTACATTAGGCGCACGTTCACGAGCTCCACGCGCGAGGATGCGGACAAGAACGCCAACATCGGCTTCCTATATCTAATGAATCCCAAGTTTTCCCTGGCTTTTCTTGGGGAACGCCTGCAACGTTCAACTACGGTGGCGGGGGCGAACTATGTCGATCTTCGCGCGACGATGTATTTGATCTACAGTTCGAACATGAGGCAGTACACACCCGGATATAGGCGGAACTGACATGTATCTCCAGCATTTCGGACTTACCGGGCAACCGTTCAGCCTGACCCCGGACAGCGGCTTTCTTTTCATGAGCGAGCCGCACAGTCGCGCCCGGGCCTACATGGACTACACCGTGTGGAACCGGGAAGGCTTCGTGGTGATCACCGGGGAAATCGGCTGCGGCAAGACAACGCTCATTCAGAAGCTGCTGTCCGACATTGACGACAATGTCCTGGTCGCGAAGATTTTTCAAACGCAGCTGGACGAGGTGGAGTTCCTGCAGGCCATGCTGGTGGAGTTCGGGTTCAATCCGTTCAACGCCAAGAAGGTCGAGCTTCTCGACATGCTCAACACCTTCCTCATCGAGCAGTTTCTCAAGCGCGAGCAGATCGTTCTGATCGTGGACGATGCCCACAACCTGAGCCTGAAGGTGCTCGAGGAAATCAGGATGCTGGCGGGCCTGGAAACGCGCCAGGAGAAGATTCTTCACGTGATTCTCGTCGGTCAGCCCCAGCTCAACGACCTGCTCGATCACCCGGAAATGCAACAGCTCATGCAGCGTGTGAAGCTGCGCTATCACATTCGCGCGCTAAACGAGCAGGAAGTCGGGGCCTACATCCGGCACAGGCTGAACGTCGTCGGAGCGAAGGATCGGACGCTCTTCCCGGCGGAGACGATTCCAATCATCTACAAGTATGCCGGCGGCATCCCACGGCTGATCAACACCCTGTGCGACACGACGCTGACGGTCGCGTACGCCGACAACCTGACGGCGATCACGGCTGAGCTTGTCGAGGCGGCCGCGAAGGAGCTTCAGTGGTCCACGTTCGCCGAGCGCGTCGACAGGCAAAAGTCGAGGGTCGCACGCGGGACGGGCGACGGAGGTCTTCGCGATCTCCTGCAGGAGCAGACCGAGAGACTTGGAGTGATCGCCTCGCGAGTTGGTAAGATCGAAGAGCTGTCGCCTGCGCTCGAGTCCATCGGAAAGAGCCTTGCGGCGATCGAGACGCACCTGAGAAATCTTGCACGAGGACCAGCCCAGGGCGCGCCGCGTGCGGATCCGGCACCCAATCCCCGGCAACGGTCCGGCTAGCCTTTGCCGGTTCGTTTCACGCGAGGGGGGTGTCTTCTCGCGGCGACATTTAAGGCTTTTCTTGCGGCTTCCTTGCGCTCCAAGGGCTTCCGCGCGGGGCACCGTGAAATGTTCCCGGGCACGCCAAGTGGAGTGCTGTTATATTTGGTCCAATTGGCCTCCTCTTTCGGGTCGGCCCGGCGATCATCGAGAGAGCGACGGCGCGCAATGTTCGCAAGGAGGCAGCCCATGCTAGGCGCACAAGTCCTCGATGCGGCCAACCGTCGCTGTGGCGCAGATCCGCGCTTTTCTAGCGTCCTGCTGCTGGTGGCGAGTAGTGGCTTCTTGACCTCGTGCGGCCCCGCGATTTCCCAGTGGGCAAGCGAGGCCGCGCCCGGTGCATCGACTTCCGCCGACGTAAGTCTCGCGTGGGATCGCCTCTTCGGCGCGGCAAACCTCGCCGGATATCGCGTCTACTACGGGACGGCGCCGGGAATCTACGGCCAGGCCCTTGGGCAAGGTGTGGACGCGAAGAATGTGACGGCGTTCACCGTCACAGGACTGAAGGGCGCGACCAAGTACTATTTCGTGGTCACCGCTTACGATACCTCGAATATCGAGAGCGGTTTCTCGAACGAAGTTTCGAAGAGCATTCCCTGATCCTATCACCCCAGCAGAGTGAGACGCTCATGAGCAAGCTCGACAAAGACGGAGTTCGAGTTGGTGCCACGGCGGCGCGTTTTCTCTTTGTTGCGGGAGCGGCCGCCGCCGCCCTTGCATGTCATTCCGCTCTTGCGCAGACGACCCCCGACGCAGACTTCGCTGCGCGGTGCGCCGCGCCCGGGGTCTTGATCTGCAACGGTTTCGACCAAGCGTCGAACCTCGCGGCCGTGCCGCCCGGGAGCGGGTTGGAGTCTGCCAACGACAACACCACCCAGGGATCGATCGACACCGCTACGAAGGCTTCAGGCGCGGGCAGCCTCAAGTTCAAGTTGCGGGCCGGCGTCACGACCGCCAACATCGGCGGCGCGTTCTCGAGCCCTCTGGGCAAGGCGTTCCAGGTGGGCGACACGATCTATGTCCAGTGGCGGCAGCTGGTGACGCCCGAGTACTTCACGAACAATATCGCCCACTGGGGAAGCAGCATAAAGCAAATCAACATCCATGGGCCGAGCTCGACATGCCAGAGCGCCGAGTTCACCACCGTGACCGCGAACAACACTACGAGGGTGTTTAACTTTCCGAGCATGTACAACAACTGCGGAGATGGGTTCAACACTGATCCTGTGACGAACCAGCTCTGCAACAACTGTCCGAACGGGGGGCCCATGCTGCAGCAGGGGACCAACGCGACGAGCGGCTACAACTGCAACTATCAAAACCAGGTCCCCGGGACGGGTAACGGCCCCGGCTGTTTCTCCCCGCTTCCGAACATCTGGTACACGTACTACGAGGAGATCACGATCGGAGCCGTGGGGGCCAACGCGTCGGCCGTCAACGCCTACGTCGCGTCGAACGGTGGGCCGTACAAGCAATGGCAGAGGGCGAGCGGAATTCTCTTTCCGGGCGGAGGAGACAACAACTTCACCAACATCCGCCTTGAAACGTACATGACGGAATTGCCCAAGGGTGGTACGGCCGCGACCGTCGACGCCTTCGTGTGGTACGACGAGCTGATCGTCTCGACCAAACCTATCGCCGCGCCCGGCGTGGGCCCCTATCCCATTCCGCAAAACCTGCGCATCACCCCATAGCTGCGTCCCATTGACCCGCCTCGACGCGCTCCGAAGCGCTGTCACGCCAGCCCGTACGCGCGAAACCAGATCTGAAAAACGACAAGCGCCAGCAGCTGGTCCGTATGGTCCGCGCGGCGCTCGAAGTGATCTTCGACGAGCCGCGCGACGCGGCCCGGATTGAAGATGCCCTGCTCCGCCAAGTGCCGGGCGCCCAGTAGATCGTCGACGACTTCCCGCAGCTCGTTTCGGAGCCAGACGCCAACCGGGGCGCCGAACCCTTTCTTGGGCTGCTTGTAGACATAGTCCGGAAGGTGCCCGCGGAATGCCTGCTTTTGCGCGTGCCGAAGTTTCATGCCCTTTATCTTGGCGCTTGCCGGCAGGCGTGCCGCGAATTCGACAACTCGGTGATCCAGATAGGGCACGCGCGCTTCCAGCGAAACGGCCATGGTCATCTTGTCGGTGAGCATAAGCAGTTGCTCGGGGAGCGAGGTCTTTAAGTCGAAATACATCATCTTGTCGAGGAGCTCGTCGCTGTCGCACTCCGAAAAGAGGCGGGAATAGAAATCCGGCACCCTCCCGGCCCGCTCCGCGAGTGAGCTGGCAAAGGCGTCGTCGAACAGCATGGTGTAGCGACCATACTGCTCGCCCAGCGGCAGGCTTGCGGCGGATAGGTACGCCCGCGCCAGCCGGGTCAGGTTGAGCAGCCGGCTGTTCCGATCTACGGGCAGGTGCCTCGACAGGGGCTCGAGCACCCCGTCTCTGAGGGCGCGCGGCACCCACTTCATATACTTCGCCAGGGTCACGTTGAGATAGCGCCGATATCCGCCGAACAACTCGTCGCCGCCTACGCCCGACAGAATTACCGTCACGGATTCGCGGGCGAGCTTTGCGACGAGGTAGGTGACCAGGAAGGACGAATCGGCGATCGGCTCGTCGAGCGCCGCCACGAGTTTGGGGAAAAGGTCCGCCACGTCGGGGGTCACGAGTATTTCGTGGTGTGTGGCGCGGTAGTCCCGGGCAAACCTCCCAGCCGCCCCGAGCTCGTTGTACGCCTCGAACCCCTTGCCGAAGCCGATGCTGTATGTGTTTACGGGCCGGCTGTCGATCTCGCTCATCAGGTGAACGATTCCGCTCGAGTCGAATCCGCCCGAAAGAAATGCCCCGAGGGGAACGTCCGCGATCATCTGGTGGCGCACGCTGTCGCCGAGCAGCGCGTACAGACGCTCCGAGAGCTCGGCCTCGCCGTCGGTGAACTTGTCGCCGTAGGCAGGGCGCCAGTACTCCTGTTCCAGCGCTTCGGCGCCGCGCAGGCGCAGCCAATGCGCAGGAGGCAATTTCCGTATTCCCCTGAACAAGGTGTACGGCGCCGGGGTGAATCCATACCGCAGGTAGGCGCCCAGAGCATCGAGGTCAAGCTCTGCGGCGATCCCGGGATACGCGAGTATGGCCTTGACCTCCGAGGCGAATATGAGTTTCTCGTCGTCTCGAAAGTAGTAGAGGGGCTTGATGCCGATGCGGTCCCGCACGACCAGAAGCTCACGATCGGCCCGATCCCAGATCGCCAGGCCGAACATGCCGTTCAGGTGCTCGACGAAGGCGATTCCATACTCCGCGTACAGGTGCAGAACCACCTCGGTATCGGTATGAGTCGCAAAAGAGTGCCCCTTTCGCTCCAGGTCCGCGCGTTCCTCCTTGAAGTTGTAGACCTCGCCGTTGAACACGATGACGTACCGGCCGTCCGGCGTGTAGATCGGCTGGTGGCCGCCTGACACGTCGATGATGCTCAGGCGGCGCATGCCGAGCCCCACGTTGGCTTCCACGTGGTATCCGTCATCGTCGGGGCCGCGATGGACGATCCGGTCGGCCATCCTGCGGAGCTGCTCCGCGGCGACCTGGCGGTCCCGGTCAAAGTAATAGATACCGACAATGCCGCACATGGGCTCGTTCCGGGCCTACCGGGGAGTCGACTGCACGATCAAGACCCGGCCTTGCGGATGTGATCCCAGGTCACGTGGCGCACACCGCGCCATTCGTCCCAGATGCCCAGCAGACCCGCCAGGTTGACGACGTAAAAGTAGTAAAAAATGTAGACCAGCCTGGGCTGGCGCCATCCGAACCGCTCGAGCAGGGCGCCGACACCCGCCAGCGCAACCGAAGCGGTTATCGCCGCCCATGTCCACGCGTAAAAGGACGACTCCCCAAGGAGCGCGGAGTTTGCCAGCCACGCGGCGAGGATCAAGGGCAGGGCGAACCAGCGTATCACCTTGTGCGACAGCAGCATGAACAGGAACCGGCCGTGGTCGCGCAGGTTCAGCTGGCGCCCGTAGCGACGCACCGCCCGCCAGGTGCGGTTGACGATGCGCCGCTTGCGCCGGAACTCCTTGGAGAAGGTTTCGCCGGCGTGCTCGTAGCAGCGGGCGGCGGGGTTGAACAGCCCGCGGTAGCCCGCTGCGACGATCTGAAGCGGGTTGACGAAATCGCTGATATCGTCTTCCTTGAATTCCCAGAACAAGTGCTTGCGAATGGCGTAGATAGCGCCGTCTCCACCCACCACGCTGTGCACCCGCGACTCGATGCGCTTTAGAAACAGCTCGAACTCCCAGTAGATGCCCTCGCTTTCTCCCGCGGGCTTGCCTCCGGCGTCGGAATACAGGGCTGCGCCCACCACATACCCGACTTTCGCGTCGGAAAAATCCCGCACGAGCTCGCGGATGGCGTTCGCCTCGTACATCGCGTTCGCGTCCGAGAACACGACGATGTCCCCGCTGGCGGCTGCCACCGCCTTGTTGAGCACGGAGGACTTGCCGCGGCGCTCTTCCTGGCGAAGCAGCCTGACGCGGCGGTCCTTCGCGGCGGCCGCTCTGACGATTTCGTCGGTGCGGTCCGAGCTCGCATCCGAAGCGACGATGACCTCGAGCCGGTCCGCGGGGAAGTCGAGTGCGAGAGTGTTCTCGAGCTTGCGCCCGATCACCGCCTCCTCGTTGAACGCCGAGATGACGAACGTGACCTTCGGAAACGCATCGGCCGTCGTGCCCGGCGCCGCGCGCGCCGGGCTCAGCGCGGCAAGGAGGCGCAGGATCAGCGGGTAGATGAGGTAGGGATAGACCACGAGGAGCGAGGCGAGCCAGAAGACGGCCGTGACCGCACCGATCATCCAGCGCTCCGCGCCGGAATTCTGGGCGTTGCCTGCGGGTCTCGTAATATGACCAAGGCGTGATCGGCGATCAGGTGCGGTCCGCGTGAAATCCGACACTTCACGCGCGCTGTTGCCGGAGGGCTTTCCGTTGCCTTGGCGCGATAGCTGCTTGTATCATCTGTCTTCGACGGCAAGGAGGCATCCAGAAGTCCGGACGCCAATACTATTATGGTCCGCATCGAATGAGCAACACGGCTCTCCTGTTCCTGTTCTGCTTTTTCGTCGGCCTGCTCTTGGCCTTCGTCAAGCATCCCATTTACGGCGTGTTGTCGTACATGCTCGTTTTCTATATGGGACCCGGCGAGGCTTGGTGGGCCCTGGACGTCCCCGATCTGCGCTGGTCGCTGGTCGCTGCGGGCGTCACGCTGGTCGCGGCCATGCGCCATCCCGCCCCCCTTTCCCGGCCGCCCTGGTACAAGACCGGCCCCGCCCGCTGGATGATCGTTTTCGCGCTGTGGCTCTGGATACAGACGCCTTGGGTGATGAGCACGAACGACCACGTGTTCCTGGCTTCGCTCTTCACCAAGTACGTGGTCCTGTACGCCTTGCTCTACACGAGTCTGACCGGGATCAGGGAGGTGCGCTACTTGGTCTTCGCTCACATCGTCGGCTGTTTCCTTTGGGCGTACACGGCCTATCTGCATCCGGGTGCGGGGCGCCTGGAGACGATCGGCTACGGCGACGTATCCGGGTCGGCTTTCGCATCCATGCAGCTTGGGACGGGCCTCGTCTTCGCGGGTTTCGCGTTTCTGGGAGCACCCGGGCTCCTGAAGTGGGTCGCGTTTCCCGCGATTCCTTTCGTTCTCAACGCGATTATCCTGATGGCGACGCGCGGAGCCTTCGTCGGCCTGCTCATGGGGATTCCGGCGGCGCTCTACCTGACTCCCAGGTCGAAGCGGACTCTGGTGGTGGTGAGCGTGACCCTCGCGCCGCTGCTTCTCGTCGTCCTCGCGCATGACCTCTTCTGGAATCGGATGGCGACGATTCCGGTCACCAGCGAAGCGTCCATGGACTCGAGCGCCGAGTCGCGCATCGAAGTCGCCAAGGCGAACTACCAAATGTTCCTCGACTACCCCTGGGGCGTGGGCCACCGCGGAAACGATCGACTGAGCCCGCGCTACATGCCCCCCGATCTCCTGACGAAGAAGGACGGGGCGGCGGACGGAGAGGCGTTGCGGTCGGCACACAACACGCTCATGGCGATCCTGGTGGACCACGGCTTCGTCGGCGTCATATTGTTCGTCCTTCTGCACGTCTCGATCGCGCGCTCCGCTTTGCGGATCAGGTTCCCGTCCGGCGCGCCCTTCAGCGGAGAGCTCGGCGCCTACGCCGCCGCGCTGGGGACGTCCCTCGTCGTGTACTGGGTCAACGCGCAATTCCTGAATGTCACCAAGGCGGAAGTTGTCGTGTGGATCGCGGCCTTGGCCGGCGCGCTCGAATGGATGGCGAACGCCACTCGTCAAGCGGAGGTTGCCAAACCCGAGGCGGAAAAGGCTTCCGCAGACTACGGGGCGCCGGACCTCACGATTCCATCCGCGCGATCAGAGCGATGACGTGGGTCGGCGCAATGAAGAACGAAGAAAGGTAAAGCAGCAGGTATTTCGCCGAAAACCTGTGTGAGAGGGACCGCAGGATCGACGAGCGACCCGAAGCAAAATCGTTGATCGCCATCTGATGCAGCCCGAGGTAGGCCAGCCTTCTGCCGTACGCGGTGGGGCAGGTGCGCGTTAGGACATCCCCGAATTCCTCGAGGAACAGCGAGAGCGCAAGCGTCGTCTGCTTGAGCTGCCCCAGCCTCACGTCGAGGTCGCAGAGCCGCGGCTCGCCGTGCTGCCGGTACTTCTTGCACAGCACCTTTGCGACGTAGCGGGCCTTGTGGGTGCGATGCATTCTCAGCCACAACAGGCTCTCGTGTGCCGCCAGGCTCTCGTTGAACCGGTTCCCGTGCAAGGCGATCTTGCGGAACGCCATCCAGAAGTCGCCGCGGATCCGGCCGCACACGTAGTCGCCGAATCCGATGTCCCCGCCGCTCGCCACCATCGAGCCGCTGATCTCCCCTGACTCCGCATCCTGGCAATCGAACCAAAGTATGTTGACCTCCTTGCTCCGGGGATTCTCGAACTCCGAGACGACCGAGGCTAGGGCGTCCGCCACCAGCTCGTCATCGTCGTCCAGCATGGTCACGTAGTCGCCCACGGCCACGTCGAAGCCCTTGTTTCGCGCGCGAAGCACGCCGCGGTTCTCGAGCATCCTCACGTAGTGGACCCGGGGGTCGCTGATCCGGGAAACCACCTGCTCGGTGTCGTCGGGTGACGCGTCGTCGACGACGATCAATTCGAAGTTGGAATAGCTCCCTTTCAGCACGCTGTCGATGGCGCGCGGCAGCAGCTTGCTGCGGTTGTACGTTGTCAGAACGACGCTTACCAACGGTGTGCTCACCGGCTCCCGCTCCATTCAAATCGTAGACAGCATGATGTCGCGAAGTTTACCCGACAAGTATCGATTGCTGTAGCTGCCAAGCTTGCTCTCGTCGACGCTCCGCAGGCTCCCCGATTGCCAGGCGCGGTAGAGCCTCGCGATCGCCGCCCGTATCGAGTCCACGGTGTTTTCCGCCACATGACCGGCTCCGAGATCGTTGACGATGCGCGCAGTCGCGCTACCCGCCTCGGCGATCGCGAGGACCGGCCGGGCAAGAGAAAGGTACTCGTACAGCTTCCGCGGGACCTGGAGGGGAAACCCCGTCTGTATCAGGAGCAGCGCGCTCGCGCCTGGCTGAATCCGCAGGATCTCGTCGTGCGAGACGCGGGGCTTGGTCTCGAGCACGCTGCTTAGCCTCGCGGAGCGTAGCTGGGCCCGGACGGCGTCGTCCTCCACTGCAAGCCCTCCGACGAGCTGCATCCGGAACGTATCGGCAGAGACCACTCCATCCTTCACCAGATCGTCGACGGCGCGCAGCAGGTTCAGCGGATTTCTCGACAGATACAGTTCGCCGGCATGGACCAGCGTAAAGCGGCCGTGCGAAGTCGCCTCGCCGCCGGGGACCTGCTCGAAACCGTTGGTCACGGTCGCGAACGTCTTCGAATTCGACCGGGGATAGCGGCGCACGAAGTCTTCCCGCAGCTCCTCGGTATTGGCGATGACCGCGTTCGCGGAGTTCACGCAGATTGACTCCAGCACGGTCTGAAGCGTGCGAGACAGTCGGGATTTGCTCGATAGGTTCGGGTTCCTGGCCCACGGGTCCCTGAAATCCAGGATCAGAGGGACTCCGGTCAGCTTGTGGAGGACGGTGGCCGCCAGGAGACCGCTCCAGGGGCCGCCCGTCGCGTAGATGCAATCGACGCGGCCGGACTTGATGACTCCGTACCCGCGCCGCACGGCCCCGGGGGCCCATCCTATGTGCTCGTCCGGACACGACAGAAGATCGGTGATCGTGTCCTTCACTCCTCGCAGGATGCTTCTCCTAGGGGTCGAGCTCGCGCGCGAAGGGGGCGGGGGCGATGACGGGGCGGTCTTGCCGCGCCTTCGCCGAAAAGCGCTCCTCATTTGGAGCAGCGTTTGGAGCGGCCTGCTCGCCGTTGTGCGCAGAACGCGGATCGATGGATGCACCGCCCCGCACAAGCCGCGATCGACGAGCGCCGTCGGGAGAAAACTCTCCTCTTCGACGGTTATGATCGTCACCTCGTCGCCGAGTCTGGCCCACTCGTTCGAAAAAAACAGCGTACGGTACGTTCCGCTTCCGGCATCCGGAGGAAACACGTACGCGAACACCAGGATATTCAGCGGTCCCCGCATTTCTCAGGAGAGCGTCAGGAAAAGTTTGTTATCATTGTAATGGTTCCACCAAGCCCTCCGGGAAGAGCGCGGAGCGGTGCAAACAAGAGAGCAAGGCAAGCCGGTCTGCGGAATGCGATTTTCCCAGATGGTTTCCCTCAGAGGGAAGCCCGCAGCGATCCGAGTGATGAAAAGTACCTGGAGCTCGCCGCTTTTCTCGAGCAGGAAAAATCAGCGGGCAGCCGAAGTTTCGGCCCGGTGCGCCTCGACAATCGCGGCGAGCCGGTCGCGGCATTCACCCGCCACGGTCCGCCAGGTGCGGCGAAGCCCGTGCTCGGAGATGCGCGCCGCGTCCCATCGCCTGGACAGCGCTTCGGCGAGCGCTTCGCCCATCGCCGTCGCGCTTGGCTCCACCAGATATCCGACGTCCCGGGTACTGACCGCGTCCGGATTGCCTCCTACGGGGGTTGTGACGCAAGGCAGACCGCAGGCCATGGCCTCGAGGAGTGCGTTCGCCGATCCTTCCCTAGCGGTCGGCAGGCAGAAGACGTCGGCTGCGGCGTACCAGTACTTGAGCAGCCCGGGATCCTGGGCGCCCAAGAGATGCAGCCTGTCCGTGAAACCGCCGCGGGCGGCGGCCTGGAGGATCTCCGGGCGAGCGTCCGCCTCGTGATCAGGCGGGCCGACGATGTAGACGTGCAGGTCGGGAAACCGCTGCCTGAGCCTCCCGGCCGCCTCGACCAGAACCGGAAACCCCTTGGACTCGTGCAGTCGCCCAACCGAGAGGACAAATCGGCCCTCTGCCGGCAGGCCGAGATGCCGCCGGGCAATGCCGCGGTCTACGGGGTGAAATTTTTCCGGGTTGATGCCGTTGGGGATGACCGAGATCCTCGACGCGGCGACTCCGGTGGCGGCGACGATGTCCTTGAGCTCGCTTGACAGGGCGATGACCAGATCGGCTCTATGGAGGGCCCAGCGAATCCAGGGCCGGCGCCAGGACTCCTTCATGAAGACGTTGATATCGTCGCCCCGAACCGTTATGGCCAGCGGTACGCGGAGGCGGCCGGCCAGGATCGCTCCCGCGACTCCGTCGGGATACGCCCAGTGCGCGTCGAGGACGTCGAAGGGAAATTCGGCGCGCACCTGCTGCAGCCGAGTGAAGGCGCCTGCCGCCAGCAGCAATCCGTCTGCGCTCTTGCCCACCTTGGGGATGACCGGAAAGCGGGGATGGTCGACTGCGACGCCGTCCTGGTCCTCCCTCCGCGGCACCTGCGAGTAGCGGTAGTATCTTTCGCCGAAGAAACGGGTTTTGGGGAACCAGGGCACGGGAGCCACGACGCGGAGCTCGAGCAGTTTCGCGAGTGCGACAATCCGCTCTTTCACAAAAGTGCCGTGCCCGGGCTGCTCCCGGTTCGGAAATAGCGTCGTGAAAGTGAGAACCCGCGGGGGCGAATCGCGCACTTCCGCCTAACCTCCGGGAAGCAGAGGGCCGAGGGCGCGACGGACTCCGGAGACGTGGCTGCGGAAAATCCGCACGTCGCCCGCGTCGGGGATCGGGATTCGCGGAAGCGCGTAGCGGGGAGTTCCGGCGTGCGCAGAGCCGGGGATCTGTGTGAACGCGCACAGGTAGCCCGCCTCCTTGACTGCGAGCTCGTCGGAGGCGCGGAAGTCCCGGCTCGACCCGTTGGGGTAGGCGAAGCACCAGCATTCCCGGCCGGTCTCGTGCTCAACGCGCTTCCTGCTCGATATCAGCTCGGCCTGCACTTCCTCCGGCGGGACCGCGGCGAGAATCTGGTGGTTTGCCGTGTGCGAGCCTATCGTCATTCCCGCAGAGGCCATCTGCCGGACCTGATCCCAGCTCATCATCGCGTACACGGCGCCGTCTTCCTTCCGCGGCCGATCCCGACCGAATTGCGCCTCCAGCCGGTCGAGCAGCTCGGACTGTCGGTCGCTGCGAAGCTTCTTGAACCAGGAGCGCAGGCCTCCTTCCGCCGGTCCCGCAGGACCTTCGAGGCGGCGCAGGCTGCTCTCGATTTCCGCCCCAGGCGCTTTGGAGAGCAGGCGATCGAGACGGTCGAACCAGAGCATCCGATCCTTTGTTCCGACAAGCGAGGTGGTCAGGAAGAAGGCCGCGTGCATCCCCTGCCGCTGCAGTATCGGCAGAGCGTAGAGGAAGTTGTTCTCGTAGCCGTCGTCGAACGTGATCGCGATGGCGTACCTGGGGAACGCACCCGACCCGCTCGCAAACGCGCGAAGCTCCTCGGCGCCGAGCACCTTGTACCGGCTCGCAACGAACGCCATCTGCTGCTCGAATTCGTCGCAGTAGAGCGTGTTGGGCGGGCGCCGCCCAGAGTCGTGTCCGCTTGGAATGATACGGTGGTAGGTCAGCACGGTCAGACTCCGGCTGGAAAGGTACTCGCCCGCGCGAAATACGCCGCCGAGGGAGAGCGCCGAGAGCGCGATCTGCTTGCTCAGCCCGGACATGTCACCGAACATCACCGGCCCGGGGCGCCGTCGCTTGCTCCGCCCGCGCCTTCGGGCCCGGCCAATTCGTAGATGCCGCAGGAGTAGTTCGGATAGAAGTGCTCGCTATGAATCAGCTTCACGACGCGATATTCATCGGCCTTGACGATCCGTTCGAAATGGATCTTGTTGAAGTAGATGATGTACATCGTTCGCGGCGACGCCGCGTGCGAGGCGACGATGTTCTTTACCACTCTCTCCAGCGTCTTCCCGTGAAACGGATTGAAAAAGTGTATCAAATTCACGTGGTCCGGCACCTGGAAATCCCCGGCGTCGCCGGTCATGACTTCGATGCTCGGCGCTTTCCGGTGGCGCATTCTCCGGACGTTAGACCTCGCCGCTGCGCTCAACTGCTCGCATAGCTCGACGCCCATGATCTTTCTGAATGGGAACGTTCCCGCCACGGCGAGCGCCCTGCCTTTCCCGCAGCCGTAGTCGAGGAACGAGATCTCCGATGGGGGCAGCGGTATCCTTTTCAGCGCGCAGTAGAGCGCCTTGTATCCCATGGGCGTGTATTCGATCGAGTCCTGGTTCTGGGTTCCCAGGCGTGCGAGCTCGACCATACCGCTCGTCTGAATCCCAAGGCGGCGCTCGTGGAAGCGGTTGACCAAGCGGTATTGCGCTTCCTGCGCGAATCGGCGGGCGCCGAATTCCCTCGCGAACGCCAGTGCATTGCGCGCAAGCTCGATGAGGGATTTTCGTGCCGCGTTTGGTGCCACGAGTAGCAGTGTCCGGTGAGCACACTGCATGGATGAGGCTTCAGAGGGTACCACAAGTCGGCGCCGCGCTCGAGTATTCACGCCCGCGGCGTGGGAACTCCGCGAGCGCCGTCTGCGATTGCAGTTGCATAGATTTCCTGGTAATCGCGCGCCATTCGCTCGATCGAGTAGTGGGCGCGGGCGGCGTTTCGGCCCCTTGCGCCGATCGTCCCGAGTTCCGGGGAGAGAAGCGCCTGTTCCATCGCGGCGGCGAGCTCCGCGGGACTGGACGGCGGGCAGAGCCAGCCGCAGTGCGCGGAGCCCACGATATCCGGGATCTCGCCCACCGCGGTCGCGACGATTGGTCGGGCCGCTCCCATGGCTTCGAGCAAGGTGAGCGGGAGTCCTTCGCTCAAGGATGAGATCACGTAGATGTCAAGCCGGGCGAGAAATCCGGCGGTGTCTTGGCTGAACCCCTCGAAGTGCACCCTGTCGGCGATCCCAAGAGCCGCCGCGGTCTCCTCCAGTTTGACCGGAGGCAGATGCGCGCCGGGACGTCCGCGCTGCGGTTTGGCGCCTTTCAGGATGATCTTCTGCAGCCGCTTCGGCCAGCCGCCCGCGGGCTCCCCGAGCGATCCCATGAACATGTCGATCACGCTCGATGGCAGCGTCAGCGTGTGGTCCGGCGTGAGCTGTCCGAACTGGTGCACCGTCATATTGTGATTCACCAGGAAAA
>Ga0137409_10001986_pt1 | contig 22043 bp, 19 predicted proteins | sample CZODoug1_16funga_FD_122059 | JGI IMG/M metagenome (GOLD analysis project Ga0137409, IMG submission 122059) | Vadose zone soil fungal communities from Angelo Coast Range Reserve, California, USA - CZODoug1_16fungal (Hybrid Assembly) | ecosystem: Environmental > Terrestrial > Soil > Vadose zone... | reverse complement strand
CGGTGGATTATGTTGCCGAACAAGTACCGAGCTTGAGGCTTGAGTGCAAATGCAAAGCGCCGAATTGCCGTGGACTGCTGGTTGTTCCGTCTCGACCAAAGGCCGGTCCCGCGGCGCACAAACGGATTGTGCCGATGCGCTCTCCGCATTAGACTGCGCGCTGAAATGACGGCTTCAGTCAATGGCATACGCCTGTCGTACTCGGATGTCGGCCAGGGCATTCCCTTGGTTTGTCTTCACGGGGGCATGGGCGTGGATGGCCGGCGCCCTTCATGTTCCCGGCATTCTGGATCTGGCGCAGTTCGGCATTCGCCTGATCATTCCTGATCAACGGGGACACGGTGAGCCGGAGCGCACCACTCAGCGTGACTATTCGCACAACGTGTGGGCCGCCGACGTCCACGATCTTGCCGAGAGCCTCAGACTGCGGACGTTTGCGTTACTCGGTCACTCGTACGGCGGATTCTTGGCCCTCGATCAGTTCCGCGAGTGCGTCGCCTCGTTCATCCAGGACCCTGATGAAGAACATCTTCGTACTCGGTGATCGCAACGCCAGTTCCGTGACTCACCGTGAGCTCGATGCAGCCATCAAGCTCGCTATCGAGACGGGGATGCGCGAATTTCCTCCATCACAAGCGCTTCACCGTTCCCGCGGGGCTTGATTTGTTATCGCGCCGGCCCCAGATTTTGTCTCATCACATGCGCGCCGGCCCGGTGATTCCGGGTGTTATCATTGCCGCGCGAAAGCCACCACTTCAGTCATGTCCGTCTCCATCAAGACCCCGGAAGAAATCGAAATGATGCGCGTCGCCGGGCGTCTCGCTGCGGAGGTGCTCGATTTCATCACGCCGTATGTCAGGCCCAACGTCACCACCGACGAACTCGATGCGCTGTGCCATGACTACATGGTCAACGTGCAGAAAACCGTGCCTGCCCCGCTAAATTACGCACCGCCAGGCTATCAGCCCTACCCCAAGTCGATCTGCACATCGGTGAACCACGTGGTCTGCCACGGCGTACCCGGCCCGAAAAAACTCAAAGCCGGAGACGTCATCAACGTCGACGTCACCGTCATCAAGGCCGGCTTTCACGGCGACACCAGCCGCATGTTCTTCGTGGGCGAGCCGTCGATCCAGGCGCGCCGGCTTTCCGAGATCACCTACGAATGCATGTGGCGCGGCATCAACGCGGTGAAGCCCGGCGCTTTCCTCGGCGACATCGGTTATCTGATCCAGTCGCATGCGGAAGAGCACGGCTTCTCGGTAGTGCGTGAGTTCTGCGGCCATGGAATCGGCAGGAAGTTCCACGAAGAACCGCAGGTCCTGCATTACGGCCGTGCCGGCACGGGACTGAAGCTGCAACCGGGAATGATCTTCACCGTCGAACCGATGATCAACGCCGGCAAGCCCGCCATCCGCCAGCTCGCCGACGGCTGGACCGTGGTCACCAAGGACCACTCGCTGTCGGCACAGTGGGAGCACACGGTGCTGGTCACTGATAGCGGATTCGAAGTGCTGACATTGTCCGACGGCGCGCCGGCGCCGCCGTCCTTCGTCGCGTAAATGGCTTCGGCGGTCGCTCCAGCCGGCGGACGCACGGCCGCGCTGTCATCCCAGGTTGGCGCGTGGCGCAATGCCCTCGCAGAGGGGCGCGAGACGCTCAAGGCCGACTTCCTGGAAAGGCCCGATCCCGCCAAGGCGCTGGATCGCCAGCGCATGCTGGTCGACGAGGTGCTGAAGACGATCTGGTCCGAAACCGGCCAGGCGGATGAATTGGCGCTGATTGCCGTGGGTGGATACGGCCGCGGCACGCTCTACCCCTACTCCGACGTCGACGTGCTGGTGCTGCTGCCCGATCAGGCGAGCGACGCGGCGCGCGCGCGCGTCGAAGAACTGGTTGGCGTGCTCTGGGACATCGGCCTGGAGATCGGCCACAGCGTCCGCACCATCGCCGGCTGCAGCGAAGAGGCGAGCCGCGATGTCACCGTGCAAACCACGCTGCTGGAATCGCGGCTCGTCGCCGGCAACCGCAAGCTCTATTCGAGCTTCGTCAAGTCCATCGAGGAAGGACTGGACGTCCCCTATTTCGTCGAAGCCAAACTCCTCGAGCAGCAGCAGCGCCATACCCGCTTCAACGACACGGCCTACAACCTCGAGCCGAACCTCAAGGAAAGCCCTGGCGGCCTGCGCGATCTGCAGAACATCCTGTGGATCGCGCGTGCCGCAAGGCTGGGGCGCAGTTGGGGCGATCTCACCAAACAGCGCATCCTAACGCGCGAAGAAGCGCGGCAACTGCTACGCCACGGGTCCACACTTGCTGAATTGCGGGTGCGGCTGCATTACCTGGCCTCGCGGCGGGAAGACCGCCTGCTGTTCGATTATCAGTCCGCGCTCGCGCAGGAGTACGGGCTTTCGGATACGCCGGCCAGACGCGCCAGCGAGCAGTTGATGCAGCGCTTCTACAGCACCGCAAAGCAGGTGCAGCTGCTGAACACCATCGTGCTGCAGAACCTGCGGGGCCGCATTTTCCCCTCGGTGGATGCCGAACCCAGGCCGCTGAACGAGCGCTTTCGCGTGCGCAACGAACTTCTGGAAGCGGCCCACGCCCTGTTCCAGAAACAGCCCTCGGCCATTCTCGAAGCCTTTCTGCTGCTGCAGGACCATCCCGAACTCAAGGGCTTCGCGGTGCCGACGATGCGGGCGTTGTGGCACGCGCGCAGAAAAATCGACGCGGCATTTCGCCGCGACCCGGTGAATCGCACACTGTTCATGGAGATCCTGCGCCGCCCTTCGGGACTTACTCACACGCTGCGGCGGATGAACCAGCATGGCGTGCTTGGGCCTTACATTCCCGCATTCGGGCGCATCGTCGGACGCATGCAGCACGACCTCTTCCACGTCTATACCGTGGACGAGCATATCCTGATGGTAGTGCGCAACCTGCGACGCTTTGCTATTCCGGAGATGGCGCACGAGTATCCCCTCTGCAGCCGGCTGTTCGCGGAGTTCGAGCGCCCTGAAGTGCTTTACCTTGCCGGGCTGTTTCACGACATCGCCAAGGGCCGCGGCGGCGACCACTCGAAGCTGGGAATGGCGGATTCCCGCAGGTTCTGCAAGGCGCACGGGCTGTCGAAGGAGGACACCGACCTGGTGGCCTGGCTGGTGGAACAACATCTCACCATGTCGGCAACCGCGCAGAAACAGGATCTGTCCGACCCCGACGTGATCGGCGCATTTGCAGCGAAAGTGGGCGACGACCGTCACCTGGTGGCGCTTTACCTGCTGACTGTCGCCGACATACGCGGCACCAGCCCGAAGGTCTGGAACGCCTGGAAGGGCAAGCTTCTGGAAGACCTGTTCCGGGTCACGCGGCGGTTGCTCAACCCGGCCGCGCTGCCCGCCGAAAACACCTTGCAGGCGCGCCAGGAGAGAGTGCTGGAGAAATTACGCGCCTATGCGATTCCCGAGGGTTCGCAGCGCGATCTCTGGAAACAGCTCGACGATTCCTACTTTCTGCGCCACGACGAGCAGGACATCGTCTGGCACACCCGGCTGCTCAACTTTCGCGTGAATTCCCCGACGCCTGTGGTCAAGGCGCGGCTTTCCCCGATCGGAGAGGGCTTGCAGGTAATGATCTATTCGCGCGACGAGAAGTCGCTGTTCGCACGCATCTGCGGCTTCTTCCAGAGCATCAACTTCAGCATCGTCGAAGCCAAGATCTACACCACCAGGCACGGCTACGCGCTCGACAGCTTCCAGGTCATGGACCCGGCGCGGGCGACGTTGCATTACCGCGACCTGATCAGCTACGTCGAGCACGAGCTGGAAAGCAGGCTGCGCGCGCACGGCCCGTTGCCACCGCCCTCGACCGGCCGGATGTCACGCCAGGTGCGCTACGTGCCGATCACGCCGGAAGTGCATATCCGTCCCGACGAAAAAGGCGCTTATTATTATCTGAACGTGGTGGCGGGCGACCGTCCAGGCCTGCTGTACCGGATTGCGCGCCTACTCGACAGCTATGGTGTTGATGTCTACACCGCGAAAATCAACACACTGGGAGAGCGGGCCGAAGACAGCTTCCTGGTGACCGGAGAGGCGTTGCACGATTCCAAGCAGGTGGTCCGGCTCGAGGCCGAGCTGGTGCGTGAACTGCAACCCGCCTGATCATTCGTCGACGATCTGCTGGCCGGGAAAAAGCTCTTCGTTGAAGCCGAAGTTGCGCAGGTCGCGGATGCGCATCGGGTAAAGGATGCCCATCAGGTGGTCGGTTTCGTGCTGCACCACCCGCGCGTGAAAGCCGGTGACGGTACGGTCGATCGGGTTGCCGAACTGGTCGTAACCCTGGTAGCGCAGTTTGGCGTAGCGCGGCACGACTCCGCGCATCCCCGGCACCGACAGGCAGCCTTCCCACCCCTCTTCCATTTCGGTTCCGATCGGTTCGAGCACCGGATTGATCAGCACCGTGTAAGGCACCTCCTCGGCGTCCGGGTAACGCGGATTGAAGCCGACCCCGAAGATCACCACCTGCTGGCTGATGCCGATCTGCGGCGCGGCGATACCCGCGCCATTCTTGGCACGCATGGTTTCTTCCATGTCCTGGACCAGCGCATGCAGCTCCGGGGTATCGAATTGGACCACCGGCGCCGCGCGTTCCAGCAAGCGCGGGTCGCCCATCTTCAATACCGGTTTAATCATCGCTTCCCGTCAGTTTCTCCAGCAGGGTCCGCACCTTCACCATGGTGGTCTTGATCACCGCATTGATCTGCTCCAGATGGATCGCATTGGCGCTGTCGCCGCGCCCTGCAGCATAGTTCACCACCACCGCGACGGTGGCGTAGCGCAAGCCGAGCTCGCGCGCCAGCGCCGCTTCCGGCATTCCGGTCATTCCCACCATGTGGGCGCCGTCGCGCTCGAGTCTGTCGATCTCTGCGGCAGATTCCAGGCGCGGACCCTGCGTAGCGGCATAGACGCCTCCGTCCACGATTGCCTGTTTTGCCCGCCCAGCCGCATCGAGCAACTGGCCACGCAGCTTGTCGCAGTAAGGATGGGTGAAATCCACATGCGTGACCGGCTGATCCGGACCGTCGAAGAAAGTGTGCTTGCGCCCGTAGGTGTAATCGACAATCTGGCTGGGGAGCGCCAGTGTGCCCGGCTTCAGGTCGGCGCGGATGCCGCCGACCGATGCGACCGAGACCACCCGCGACACCCCCTCCGAATGCAACGCCCAGATATTGGCCCGGTAGTTCACCGCATGCGGGGGAATGGTGTGCCCGTGGCCGTGGCGAGCCAGGAACACGACTTCGCGGCCGCCGAGTCTGCCGAAAGTGAGCGCGCCGGAAGGTTCGCCGTAAGGGGTGCGGACCACCTGGCGCCGCGTGATCTCAAGATTGGAGAGTTGGGTCAAGCCGGTGCCGCCGATTATGCCGAGCATGGTTTCAGGATTCAGGCTTTCACTGCGTAGATTGCGGGGAGATTGCGCCAGTATTCGTTGATGTCCATGCCAAATCCGAAAACATAACGGTCGGGCACGCGCACGCCGACAAAATCGGCCCGGATCGGCTTGGGGCGGCCGATATCCTTATCGGCGAACACCGCGCTGAAAAAGGCAGCCGCGCCCTCGGCCAGCAATCTATCCCGCACCGCGGCCAGCGTGTCACCTTCGTCGAGGATGTCGTCCACCACCAGCAGCGTGCGGCTGCGAATATCGGTGCGCGGCCCGGCTTTCCATCGCACTTCCGAGCCGCGGGTTTTGCCGTCGTAGCGCGTGACATGCAGATAATCAAGCTCCAGCGGGAAATGCAGCAAGGGCAGCAGTCGGCCGGTGAACACCACGGCTCCGCCCATGACCGACAGGACCAGCGGGTTGGCATCGGCAAGCCTGGCGGTGATCTCTGCCGCGACGCGTTCGACGGCACGGTCCACTTGCTCCTCGGAACACACCAGTTCAGCCTCGCGCAGCACCTGCCAAGCCTGGTTCTTATCCAGCATTCGAGCGAGGCTTCTTCGATTTGAGGGGCAGCGAATCGAGAAAAACGGAAAAATCGTTGCCGATCTCGGGATGGCGCAGCGCGTACAGCACGTTCGCCTGAAGGTAGCCGAGCTTGGATCCGCAGTCGTGGCGCGCGCCCTGGAACTCGTATGCCAGAGCGCGTTGCTCGTCGAGGAGCGCGGCAATGCCGTCGGTCAGCTGGACCTCGCCGCTTGCTCCCGGTTTGACCTTCTCGAGGTGACCGAAGATCTCCGGCGTCAGTACGTAGCGTCCGACCACCGCCAGATTGGAAGGCGCATTCTCCGGCCGCGGCTTCTCGACGATGCCGGTGATGCGGTGCATGCCGCGTTCCCCCGGCTCGGTCTTGACGATTCCATAACTCGAGGTTTCCTCGCGCGGCACGGTCTGCACCGCCAGCAACGAGCAGCGCTCCCGCGCATAGATGTCCACCATCTGCTTCATCACCGGCGGATCGCCGTCGATCAGATCATCGGCGAGGATCACCGCGAACGGTGCATTGCCGACCACCGGCCGTGCGCACAGGATCGCATGACCGAGGCCGAGAGCCTCGGTCTGGCGCACATAGATGCAGCTGACGTGCTTGGGCACGATGTCCTGCACCTGCTCGAGCATCTTCAGCTTGCCGCGCGCCTGCAGTTCGGTCTCCAGCTCGTAGGCCTTGTCGAAATGGTCCTCGATGGCGCGCTTGTTGCGCCCGGTGATGAACACCATCTGGGTGATTCCCGCGGCGACCGCCTCTTCCACCGCGTACTGGATCAGCGGCTTGTCGACCACCGGCAGCATTTCCTTCGAGCTCGCCTTGGTCGCAGGAAGAAAGCGCGTACCCAATCCGGCAACCGGAAAGACAGCTTTGGTGATCATGTTCAATGCGGGCTCCGCGTTGTTCAGTTGTCCCGGCCGAGCAATTCTAGCAACCCCCGCTCGTCGAGCACAGCGATACCGAGTTCCAGCGCCTTGTCGTACTTGCTCCCCGGTTCCGCGCCGGCTACGACGTAATCGGTTTTCCTGGATACGCCGCCGGAGACCTTGCCGCCCTTTGCTTCGATGCGCTCTTTCGCCTGGTCGCGCGAGAGATGGGGCAAGGTACCGGTCAACACGAAGGTTTTTCCGGCGAGCGGTTGACGCGGCGGCCTGGTTACAGTCGATTCCGGCCAGGTCACGCCAAGTTTGCGCATCTGCGCGATCACTTCGCGGTTATGAGGTTCACCGAAGAACCGGGCGATGCTGCGCGCCACCACCGGGCCGACATCGGGCACCTGCTGCAGCTCATCTTCGCCTGCCTGCATCAGCGGCTCCAGTTTGCCGAAATGGCGCGCCAGGTCCCGGGCGGTCGCTTCGCCGACGTTGCGGATGCCGAGGGCATAGATGAAGCGCGCCAGCGTCGTACGCTTGCTCTTCTCGATCGCCGCAAGAACGTTGGCGGCGGATTTTTCCGCCATGCGCTCCAGGCTTGCCAAGTCCTTCGCATCCAGCCGATAGAGATCGGCGGGCGTTTTCACCAGTCCTTGGTCCACCAGTTGATCGACCAGTTTCTCGCCCAGTCCTTCGATATCCATTGCCCGACGCCCGGCAAAATGCAGCAGCGCCTGTTTGCGCTGCGCCGGACAATACAGTCCGGCGGTGCAGCGGGCCACCGCCTCGTCCTCCAGCCGCTCGACGTTCGACCCGCACACCGGGCACTTGGAGGGCATACGGAACGACCGTACACCGGGCGGGCGGCGCTCCTTCACCACACTGACAACTTCCGGGATGACGTCGCCCGCCCGGCGCACGATGACGTAGTCGCCGATGCGCACGTCCTTGCGTTTGACCTCGTCTTCGTTGTGCAGCGTAGCGTTGGTCACGGTGACGCCCCCCACGAAGACGGGCGCAAGCCTCGCAACCGGCGTCAGTGCGCCGGTACGGCCGACTTGCACGTCGATACCGAGGACCTGCGTGATCTCTTCCTGCGCCGGATACTTGTGCGCGATCGCGAAGCGCGGGGCGCGTGAAACGAAGCCCAGCAGGGCCTGAAATTCGAGATCGTCCACCTTGTAAACCACGCCGTCGATGTCAAAAGGCAGCGAGTCGCGACGACTCCCGATTTCGCGGTAATAATCCAGGAGCCCCTCCACGCCCTTGACCACGCTGCGCTCCCTGGCGACCGGAAAATGCAGCGATTCGAGGCAGTCGAGTTGATGGCTGTGGCGATCCGCCGGAAATTTTCCGCCGCTCACGCGGCCCAGACCGTAGGCGAAAAAGGCCAGGCGCCGGCCGGCAGTAATGCGCGAGTCGAGCTGTCGCAGCGCCCCGGCGGCCGCGTTGCGCGGGTTGACAAACTCCTTTTCGCCCTTTTTTTGCTGCTCGCGATTCAAGGCCTGAAAGTCGCGCTTGAGCATCAACACTTCGCCGCGCACTTCGAGAAGATCCGGCAGGTTGCGGCCTTCGAGGCGCAACGGGATAGGGCGCACCGTGCGCAGATTGGCGGTGACGTCTTCGCCGGTATAGCCATCCCCCCGGGTCGCGCCCATGGCGAAAATGCCCTTGTCGTACGTGAGACTGACGGCAAGACCGTCGAACTTAGGCTCCGCAGCATATTCGACAGGTCCTGCAAGTCCGAGCCTTTCGCGCACGCGCCGGTCGAAAGCCTCGACTTCGGCTTCGCCGAACGCATTATTGAGCGACAGCATGGGCGTCGGGTGCGTGACCTGCGCGAATGCCTCGGCCGGCATTGCGCCAATGCGCCGGGTAGGAGAGTCCGGCGTCGCCAGCCCGGGGTGTTTTTCTTCAAGCGCCTGCAGTTCGCGGAACAGCCGGTCGTATTCCGCGTCCGGCAGCGTCGGCGCGTCCTTGACGTAGTAGTTGTAGTTGGCGCGGTCGATTTCGCGCCGCAGCTTCTCGGCGTGGGCGGCGATCTCGGCGGGTACTGCCATCAGGAGAACAGGCGCAACGCCAGCGGCCCGCCGGCGTGGATGCCGCGCTGTTCCATGGCGCCATAGATGAAGCGCAGTTGGGCGCGGATCTTGTCCAGCCCGGTGTCGTCGAGCGGCACGCGGTTGTCGTCGGCGAGCATGCCGTCGAGCGAGTCGGCAAAACTGCGGCTCATTGCCACCATGCGGTCGAACGCACGCAGACCATCCGACACTCGCGGCACGTCGAGCAGGAAGGTGATGCCCGGCGTGGTCAGGCTGCGGATCTTGTCGATCAGGAACGGTTCCGGCTCCTGGTTGTCGAGGGAGAACAGCGAACCTCCCTGCTCGTCCAGGCAGTGAAACACTCCGCCCGGCTGAAGGTGCAATCCCGCGGCCTCGGCCTGTGCGCGGATCTTGGTGCCATGGAATACCTGCCCGGTGCGCGCAACGACATTGATCCCGACCATCACGTCGACACCCTCGCAGAACCGGTAAAGTTCCGCAGCCTGCTCGAGAACCGGTGCGAAGTCGGGCAACTCGGCTATGGCCGCGATTTCGCGCGCCGCCGCCCTGACGGCGTCGCCGAACCGTTGCAAGTGTTCGCCGTTGACCGGCCCGGAGCGGTCGACCAGCTGCAGCGCCACGCGCACCGAGGTGTAGCGTGCGCCATCCAGTACCAGGGGCTGCCAGGACTTCGAGCGGAAATCGAAACCGCTGAAGGAGATGATCCGGCCCAGGGTGGCCAGCGTCCGGCGCAATTGCGCCAGGCGTTCGGCAGGAATGATTTCGCCGGCACGAATCTCGACGATGTAATCGAGCTCCGGTTGCGGCAGGCCCGATTGCAATGGCAATCCGCCGGCAGGGCTGTCCTCGGCCGGAGCGCCCATCTTCGGTTCGATGCGCGCTTCATCGCGCCGATCCTGAGGCGAGGAGGCAATTGCCGTCACCGCTGCCTGGCGCTCGAACAGGATGTCGTCATGCCCGCCGGCAAAGGTCTGTTCGGCACGGCGGCGGAACTGCCTTTCCTGGTGCCAGTTGAACGCCACCACCCCCGCCACCATCAGCACCCCGAGCATCAGCAAGCCGATCTGCAAATCACTCATTGCCTCTCCCCGTGCTAGCCCAGCGCCAAGATGCTATCAGGCTGCGGCCTCTTCGCGCATGCGCAGCGCCTCGTCCACGTCCACCGCAACCACCCGCGATACGCCTTGCTCCTGCATGGTGACGCCGATCAGCTGGCTGGCCATTTCCATGGTGATCTTGTTGTGGGTGATGAACATGAACTGGGTGTTCGCGGACATTCTCTTCACCAGATCGCAGAAGCGCTCGGTATTGCTGTCATCCAGCGGCGCGTCCACCTCGTCCAGCAGGCAGAAGGGCGCGGGATTGAGCTGGAACATCGAGAACACCAGCGCCAGCGCGGTCAGCGCCTTTTCCCCACCCGACAGCAGGTGGATCGATGAATTGCGCTTTCCCTCAGGGCGCGCGATCACCTGCACGCCGGCATCGAGTATTTCCTCGCCCGTCATCACCAGTTTGGCCTCGCCGCCGCCAAACAGCACCGGGAACAATTCGCCGAAGTGCCTGTTGACGGAATCGAAAGTCTCCTGAAGGCGCTCGCGGGTCTCGCGGTCGATTTTGCGGATGGCGCTTTCCAGGGTGGTCACGGCTTCGGTCAGGTCCTGCGACTGGGCGTCCAGGTAGGCCTTGCGTTCGCGCGCCGCCGCCAGTTCCTCCAGCGCGGCCAGGTTCACCGCCCCCAGCGCGGAAATTTCCTCGTTGGCGCGGTTGATCTCGTTTTGCAACCTGCCTGCGCGCGCACCTTCTTCCAGCAGCGGCAGCAGTTCCCGTTCGTCGGCGCCGGCTTCCGCCAGTTGCGCGGCAAAGCCGTCTTCGGCGATTCGGGCTTCCTGTTCCTTGAGACGCAGTTCGTTGATGCGTTCGCGCAACGGCGCCAGTTTCTGTTCCGACCCGAGGCGCTCCTGCTCGGTAGCACGCAGCCTGTCCTCGGCGGCCTGCAATTCATCGCGGCCCTGCTTCAGGCTTTGCTCGCGCTCCACGCGGGCATCAAGTTGCACCTGCAGTTGCGTCTGGAGTGGGCCCTCGTCGCTCCGGGAGATCTCCTCGGACAGCGCCTCGGAATCGCTGGCGAGGCGCTTCAGACTCTGAGAAATAACATCAAGTGATTCTTTTATATCAATGATCTTAGTCGATATAGTTGTTTCCTGAAACTGGGCTTCCTGGTGCTCCCGCTCGATTTGCTGTGCGTTCACCCGGCTGCCTTGCAAGGCCGATTCCGCGTTTGCGTGCGCCTGTCCAGCGGATTCGACCCCGGCCCGCAACGCATCCATTCCGGCGGCCAGTGCATCGATCTGATGGCTCGCCGACTCGCACTGCACCGACTCGCGCGCCATCTCGGCATCGATCTCCGCAAGCTCGCGCACGATCTGCTCGCCACGCTCCTTGAGGCGCTCGGCAAGCTGCGACAGGCGCACGTGGTCCAGTTTCAGCTGGTGATGGTGCTCCTGCAATTCGGCCACCGTGCGCCGCAGGCACTCGGCCTGCGTGCGGCGTTCCTCGAATTCGGATTTGCGGGACATCGCGGCGGCGCGTTGCCGTCCCAGTTCCTCGTCAGCACTGCCGCGCTCCGCGAACAACGCCTCGATATCACGCTGGCGCGACAGGATGCCGTGCACTTCCGAATCGGCCGCATGGAAACTGACGCTGGTGGCGGTGAATACATGCCCTTGCGCACTGACCAGCATCGCGCCGGCGGGCAGGTCGCGGGCCAGTTCCACGCCCCTGGCAGGATCCGGCAGCACGTAGACCCGCGCCAGCCAGTCGCCAAGCACCGCTGCCAGCCGCGCGTCGGTGCAGATCACATAATCGCTGAGCCGTGTAAGCCCCGCCACGGCAGGCTCGACGGCGGCGGCAGCCCCAGCGCTGCGGTGGAAGGAAACCTTCCCCGGCGGCGTCTCCGCCAGCCAGGCATGCACCTGAGCGAGGTCGATGAGACCGACGCTGTTCAGGCGCTCGCCCAATACCGCTTCGAGTGCGTTTTCCCAGCCTTCCCGGATCCTGATTCCCTGCCAGAAGTGCGGGTTGCTGCGCAATTCGTGGCGTTCCAGCCAGGGTTCGATTTCTCCCGCCCGACTCACCCGCTCCTGCAGCGACTGCAGCGCAGTGATCCGGGCATCGAGCTGGTTGAGATGCTGCTGGGTCTGCTCGGCATCCTGGTCCGCGCCGTGCATCGTTGCTTCGAGCGTGGGCAAATCGGCGTCGCACTTTTCGAGCGCATCGCGCTGTTCATAGAGCCGCTGAGCCAGCTCCCCGATCTCCGTTTCCAGCCTTACCAGTTCGCTCAGGTTCGGCACTTCCAGGCCGTCGCGCTCTTCTTCCAATCGCGCGCGCCGCGTTTCAAGCTGCAGCAGCAGCTTCTCGCCGTGGCCGGCGCGGGCTTCCTCCAGTTTCAGCTGTTGTTCGGCTTCGGTGAGGCGGTGTTGCGCCTCGGCAAGCTGCGCCTGTGCGTTCCGATACGCCTCTTCAGCGGCCGGCAAGGCGGCTCGCGCGGCCTGCAGTCCATCAGCAAGCGCGGCCAGTTGCCTGCGAGCCTTTGCCAGCGACTCCTCGCTGGCGCTGCGCGCCGCCTCTTGTGACGCCTGCCGGCTGCGCTGCTCGGCTTCCTGCGCCCGCACCGACTCGAGCTGGTGCTCGGCGCGATTGCGGCTGTCGTGGAGGTACTGGATCTGCTGCTCGATGCGGGCGACTTCGGCGTTGACTTCGTAGAGCGCGCCCTGGGCGGTGTGTACCGCATCCGAAGCGCTGTAATGGCCGGCGCGCAATTCCTCGACGCGCTTTTCGGCATCGCGCAGGCTGGCGGTCTCGGCTTCCAGCTCCACGCCCGTCGCCTCGATATCGCGGCCGATGCGGGCGCGCTGCGCTGCGGCGTCGCGTTTGCGCAGCAGCCACAACGTGTGCTGTGTACGCTTCAGCTCAGCCTCCAGCTCCCGGTATCTGCCCGCCCTTTCGGCCTGGGATTCAAGGTGCTCGAGCTGTGCCCCCAGCTCCCGGCGGATATCGTCCACCCGCAGCAGGTTTTCGCGCGTGTCGTCGAGCCTGAGTTCGGTTTCGCGCCGGCGCTCGCGGTATTTCGATACGCCGGCCGCCTCCTCGAGGAAGCTGCGCAGGTCTTCCGGCCGGGCCTCGATGATGCGCGAAATCATCCCCTGCTCGATGATCGCGTAGCCGCGGCCGCCCAGGCCGGTACCCAGGAAAATGTCGGCGACGTCGCGCCGGCGCACGTGCAAGTTGTTGACGAAATAAGACGACTCTCCGTCGCGCTCGAGCACGCGCTTGACCGAAATCTCGCCGTACTGCGACCACGGCCCGGCTGCCTTGCCCAGACTGTTGTCGAAAATCAGCTCGACGCTGGCACGGCCGACCGGCTTGCGCTCGCCGGAGCCGTTGAAGATGACATCCTGCATGTTCTCGCCGCGAAGCTGCTTGGCCGAGGATTCCCCGAGCACCCAGCGCACCGCGTCGATCACGTTGGATTTGCCGCAGCCGTTGGGACCGACGACGCCGACCAGTTGGCCGGGGACCGGGATGTGGGTAGGGTCGACGAAGGACTTGAAACCGGCCAGCTTGATGTGAGTGAGTCGCACTATCGCAATTCTATAAAGGCTTATAATTTTGAACGGATGCCCATAAAACAAGCGCCTGGGGCCCCTAACAAGGACCAGGCGCGTGTTTTTTCAGGGCGTATTTTAACAACTGAATCGCCCCCAAGAGAATGCCAAGCAAGCCGGCGCTGACCCTGGCGACCTTCCCCAATCCGAATCCGCAGCGGGATTACCTGATTCATATGGAGATTCCGGAATTCACCTGCCTCTGCCCGATGACCGGACAGCCGGACTTCGCCACGCTTTACCTCGATTACGTTCCCGACCGCAAATGCGTGGAACTCAAGAGCCTGAAAACCTATATCTGGGCCTACCGCGACCGGGGCGCCTACCACGAAGCCGTCACCAACCGCATTCTCGACGATCTAGCCACGGCGACGAAGCCTCGCTTCATGCGCCTGACTGCACGCTTCTACGTGCGTGGGGGCATCTTCACCACCGTCATCGCCGAACACCGCAAGAAGGGCTGGATGCCGGCGCCGCGCATCGAACTCGACAGCATCGCGCCGCAGTCAAGCGTACGCTGATGAATCCGAACCTGACCAGGCTGCAACCCTACCCTTTCCAGAAGCTTGCCGCGCTGCTCTCGGAAGTGAAAGCCAACGCCTCGTTGCGTCCGATCAATCTGTCGATCGGCGAGCCGAAGCATGCCACACCGCAGTTCATTCGCGAGGCCTTGAGCGCCAAGCTGGATGGATTGTCGAGCTACCCCGCAACCGCGGGCAGCGAAACGCTGCGCGCCGCAATCGCGGCATGGATCGAGCGGCGTTACCGGCTGCCACGTATCGACCCGGTAAAACAGGTGCTGCCGGTCAATGGCAGCCGGGAAGCGCTGTTCGCGTTCGCGCAGGCTGTTGTGAACGCCTCGCGCGAAGGGCCGGTCGTGGTGGCCCCGAATCCCTTCTATCAGATCTACGAAGGCGCCGCGCTCCTGGCCGGGGCAGAACCGCAATTCCTCAATATTCTCCCGCACAACCGCTTCGCTCTCGATTTCGGCCAGTTGCCCGAATCGGTGTGGAGCCGCACCCAGCTGGTCTACGTCTGCTCGCCGGGCAATCCCACCGGCAGCGTCATGACCCTCGAAGAGTGGCAGACTCTGTTCGATCTTTCCGATCGCCACGGCTTCGTGATCGCCTCCGACGAGTGCTACTCGGAGATCTATTTCGACGAAGGCCATGCGCCGCTCGGCGGCCTGGAAGCCGCGCATCGCCTCGGCCGTGGCCAGTTCCCGCGTCTGGTCGCATTCGGCAGCCTGTCGAAACGCTCGAACGTGCCCGGGATGCGCTCCGGCTACGTCGCCGGCGATGCGGACATCCTGGCGAAGTTCCTGCTTTACCGGACTTACCACGGCTGCGCGATGAGCCCTGCGGTGCAGGCCGCCAGTACCGCGGCGTGGCAGGACGAAGAGCACGTGCGCGACAACCGGCGGCTATACCGGGAGAAATTCCAGAAAGCAGTGGCCCTGCTTGCCGAAGTCACCGATGCCCCCATGCCGCAAGCGGCGTTCTACCTTTGGCTGCGCACCCCGATCGCCGACACGGAATTCGCTAAACGCTTGTTTGAGCAATATAATGTAAGCGTCGTACCCGGCAGTTTTCTGGCCCGCGAGGCCCGCGGCGTCAATCCGGGGGCGAACTTCGTGCGCATCGCGCTGGTGGCCCCGGTCGAGGAATGCGTCGAAGCGGCGCAACGGCTGGCCGAATTTTTCTCTCAACACTCACAAGGAAAAAACAGGAATGACGGATTTGCAGTCGGTCATCGGGAAGGCCTTCGATAACCGTGCCAACATCTCGCCAAACAACGCCGAACCCGCCCTCAAGGACGCCGTTGCCGAAGTTATCGATGGTCTGGACGCCGGTACGCTGCGGGTCGCGGAGAAAATCGGCGGCGAGTGGGTCACCCACCAGTGGGTCAAGAAAGCCGTCCTGCTGTCGTTCCGGCTGCAGGACAACGCAGTGGTCCGCGACGGCTACACCAATTACTTCGACAAGGTGCCGGCCAAGTTCGCCGACTACGGCGCTGGCGATTTTCGCGCCGGCGGGTTCCGCGTAGTGCCGCCGGCGGCGGCGCGGCGCGGCTCGTTCATCGCCAGGAACGTGGTGCTGATGCCCTCCTTCGTGAATATCGGCGCCTACGTGGATGAAGGCACCATGGTGGACACTTGGGCCACGGTGGGCTCATGCGCGCAGATCGGCAAGAACGTCCACCTCTCCGGAGGCGTGGGGATCGGCGGAGTTCTGGAACCGGTACAGGCCAATCCGACCATCATCGAGGACAATTGTTTCATCGGCGCCCGCTCCGAGATCGTCGAGGGCGTGGCGGTCGGCGAAGGCTCGGTGATCTCGATGGGCGTCTACATCGGCAGCAGCACAAAGATCTACAATCGTCAGACCGGCGAAACCCTCTACGGCAGGATTCCACCCGGGTCTGTGGTCGTGTCGGGCAACCTGCCCTCGGCCGACGGCAAATACAGTCTTTACTGCGCGGTCATCGTCAAGCAGGTAGACGCCAAGACCCGCGCCAAGACCAGCATCAACGAGCTCCTCCGCGGCGACTAGCAGGAGCCTTCCGGTTACGCGGCGCGGATCGGCGCAACCACTACTACCAGGAGTCATCGAGGCCACCATGTTTCTAAGCCCACTATTCAAGCTGATGGCGGAAAAGCAGGCATCGGATCTTTTCATCTCGGCCAGCGCCCCGGTGTCGATCAAGATCCTCGGCGGCATCATGCCGGTGAACGCGCAGGTGATCGATGCGGAGGGCGCCCGCAAGATCGCCTACGAAGTGATGACTGACCGGCAGATACGCGAGTTCGAGGAGACCATGGAGATGAACTTCTCCTACGTAGTCCAGGACATCGGCCGTTTCCGCGTCAACGTCTTCCGCCAGCGCGGCAACGTGGCGATGGTGATCCGCTATCTCAAGAGCGGTACGCCGGGGATCGAAAAGCTCAAGCTGCCCACGATCCTCAAGGACCTGGTGCTGGAGAAGCGCGGGTTCGTCGTTGTGGCCGGGTCCACCGGTTCCGGCAAGTCCACCACGCTCGCCGCCATGATCGAGCACCGCAACGCTCAAAAGCCCGGGCACATCCTCACCATCGAGGACCCGATGGAGTTCGTGTTCCGCAACGACAAGTGCGTGATCAACCAGCGCGAAGTCGGCACCGACACCCGCTCCTACGAAAACGCGCTGGTGAACGCGATGCGCGAAGCGCCGGACATGATGATGATCGGCGAGATCCGCGACCGCCAGACGCTGCAGCACGCGCTGCTCTACGCGCAGACCGGCCACCTGTGCCTGTCCACGCTGCACGCCAACAACAGCTACCACGCGCTCAACCGCATCATCAACTTCTTCCCCTACGAAGCGCGCAATTCGCTGCTGTCCGACCTTTCCATCTGCCTGCGCGCCATCATTTCCCAGCGGCTGGTCAAGGCGAACGACGGTTCGCAGGTCGCTGCGGTGGAGGTCATGCTCAACACCAAGCACGTCGCCGAACTGATCAAGAAGGGCGAAATCGACCAGATCAAAGAAGCGATGGAGCAAAGCCTTTCGCCCGGGTCGAAGACCTTCGAGCACGCCCTGTTCGAACTGTTCATGGCAGGGACCGTTTCCAAGGACGAGGCGCTGAAGAACTCGGATTCCGCCACCAACCTGTCCTGGCTGATCAACAATTATGAACAGAAGGCCTCCGGCAAGATCGGCGAGAGCCCGACCGGGAAAGTGATGGTCAAGCCGGGCGGAGGTTACTCGTTCAGCGAAATCAAGCTGAACGTGGATACCGACAGCAAGAAGTGAACCGCCGCCCGGTTCTCCGGCGCCCGTGATGCCGGACTCGGCCGCCATGTCGTCCGCCACCTTCGAACTTGCGCGCGAGCTGATCTCGCGCGCTTCGGTTACGCCAAACGATGCCGGCTGCCAGGAAATCCTGCGGCAGCGGCTGGCGCGGCTAGGCTTCAAGGCGGAGCCGATGCGCCACGGCGAAGTCGACAATCTCTGGATGCGGCGCGGCAGCCGCGCGCCGCTCGTCTGCTTCGCGGGACACAGCGACGTGGTCCCGACCGGGCCGCTGGACCAGTGGCGGTCCGATCCGTTCACCCCGACGGTGCGCGACGGCGTGCTCTACGGCCGCGGCGCGGCCGACATGAAGTCCTCGCTGGCAGCGTTCGTCACCGCAATCGAGGGATATCTCTCCGAACATCCGGACCATCCCGGCTCCATTGCGCTGCTGATTACCTCCGACGAGGAAGGCGCGGCGGTCAATGGCACGGTGAAGGTAGTCGAGGCGCTGCGCGCCCGCGCTGAAAGAATCGACTACTGCATCGTCGGCGAGCCTTCGTCGGCCAGGACGCTCGGCGACACCATAAAGAACGGCCGCCGCGGATCGCTGTCCGGGGAACTGCTGGTGCGCGGCGTCCAGGGCCACATCGCCTACCCCCTGCAGTCGCGCAATCCGATCCACCAGTTCGCGCCGGCGCTGGCGGAACTCGCCGCCACCGAATGGGACCCCGGCAACGAAGACTTTCCGCCGACCACCTGGCAGGTGTCGAACATCGGCGCCGGCACCGGCGCCAGCAACGTGATTCCGGGAGAACTGAAGGCGTCGTTCAACTTTCGCTTCTCCACCGCCAGCACCGTCGAGTCGCTGAAGAGCCGCGTGCAAGCCATTCTCGACCGCCACGGTCTGGACTACGCACTGGACTGGTCGCTATCCGGCAAACCCTTCCTGACCCCCCGCGGCAAGCTGGTGGAAACGCTGACCCGCGCGATCGAGCGCGTCACCGGCCAGCGGCCGCAATTATCTACAGCCGGCGGCACGTCGGACGGACGCTTCATCGCCGAGATCTGCCCCGAAGTCGTTGAATTGGGCCCGGTGAACGAGTCGATCCACAAATTGAATGAGCACATTGCCATCGCCGATCTGGATACGTTGTCGAAGATATACCAGCAGGCGCTGAGCGATCTGCTGAATGCCCGCTGAGGTGGCGAAGCAGCCGCGTACCTTGCGGGACTTGCTGCGCTTCGCGGTGAACCGCTTCAACGCAGCCGGGTTGTCGTTCGGTCACGGCACCACCAATGCCCGCGACGAGGCGGCGTACCTGATCCTGCACACGCTGAAACTTCCGCTCGATCGCCTCGATCCGTTTCTCGACAAGACGCTGGCCGCAGAAGAAATCGAGGCGGTGAGCCGGGTGCTGCGCCTGCGCATCGAACAGCGCGTGCCGGCGGCCTACCTAACGAACGAAGCCTGGCTGGGCGATTTCCGTTTTTATGTCGACGAGCGCGTGATCGTGCCACGCTCATATATCGCGGAGTTGCTGCGGGACGAGTTGAGTCCCTGGGTGAGGGACCCGGATTCAGTCGGCGCAGCGCTGGACCTGTGTACCGGCTCAGGCTGCCTGGCGATCCTGCTGGCGCATGCTTTCCCCAACGCCCGGGTGGACGCAACCGAACTCTCGCCCGATGCGCTCGAGGTCGCAAAGAAAAACGTCGGGAATTACGGCCTGCAGGACCGCGTTCGCCTCGTTGGAGGCGATCTGTTCGCGGGTCTCATTGGGCCATACCAGCTCATCGTTTCCAATCCACCGTATGTGAATGCGGATTCGATGGCGGAATTGCCGCCTGAGTATCGTGCCGAACCGCAAATGGCGCTGGCGGGTGGGCAGGATGGACTGGATATCGTGCGCCACATCGTGTCAGGCACGGGTGCGCTCCTGGATCCGGACGGCCTGCTGGTGGTGGAAATAGGGCACAACCGGGAGGCCCTGGAGCAGGCGTTTCCCCGGCTAGCGTTCACCTGGCTGGAGACTTCCGGGGGTGACGGCTTTGTGTTCCTGCTGACGGGCGCGCAACTGGCGCACTGAAATCGTCCTGCTGTGCGGCGGGGGTACTGCCCGCCCACTCGAGCAACTGGCTGATCTCGGACTCCTTCAGTTCGACCCAGGCGCCGCGCATCAGGCGCGGCGGAAGGCTGACGATGCCGAAGCGCACGCGCATCAGGCGGCTGACCTGCAGGCCCAGCGCTTCGAACATCCGTCTCACCACCCGGTTGCGCCCCTCCTTGAGGACCACGCGATACCAGCGGTTCCTGCCTTCGCCACCCTGCTCTTCGAGCAAGTCGAACCTGGCATCGCCGTCGGAAAGCCGCACGCCCTTCTTGAATTCGGCAACCTGGGATGGCGTCAGCGCGCCGTACAGCCTGACCGCGTACTCGCGCTCGACCTCGAAGCGCGGATGCATCAGACGGTTCGCCAGCTCTCCCGAAGTCGTGAAGATCAGCAAACCTCCGGTGTTGAAGTCGAGCCGGCCGACCGCCAGCCACTTGGCGCTGCGGATGGCCGGAAGTTTTTCGAACACGCTGGGCCGGCCCTCAGGGTCATCGCGCGTGACGATTTCACCTTCCGGCTTGTGGTAGAGGATGACGCGCGGCAGGCGCGTGGTCACTTTGAACTTGATCTGGCGGCGCCCTACCTGGATCAGATCGTCGGTGGTCACGCGCGCGCCCAGGGTGGCCGGCGTGCCGTTCACTTTCACTTTTCCGGCCTTGATGATTTCTTCCATCGCCCGCCGCGAACCCAGCCCGGCCTGCGCCAGCACCTTCTGCAGTTTCTGCGAACGTGCTACGACCGGTGCCGCCGGCGTGGCCGGCTCGGGCATGCGCTTCAACCTCGTTCCGGAATTTCTGCGCGAGCCGCGGGCCACCGCCGGCGTGCTCTTGGGCGAGTGCCTGGACGAGGGCCGGCGCTTGGCCGGCTCGGCGGAAGGACCAGCCATCAGGCAGGCCTCCGCTCGATCACCGCCTGGGCCAGCGTGCCGCTGTCCACGTGTTCGAGCTCACCGCCTACCGGAAGCCCGCGGGCGATGCGAGTGACCTTCATTCCGCGAGTCGCCAGCAGCTCTCCGGCGTAATGCGCCGTGGCTTCTCCCTCGACGGTGAAATTGGTGGCAAGTATGGTCTCCTTCACCGTGCCGTCGAGCGCGCGTTTCACCAGTCGGTCGAGATGAATGTCCTTCGGGCCGATGCCGTCCAGCGGCGAGAGCCTGCCCATCAGGACGAAATACTGGCCGTTGTACGCCTGCGCCTGTTCCATCATCAGCAGGTCCGCGGGTGTTTCCACCACGCACAGGAGCGTCTGATCGCGCCGCGGCGAACTGCACAGCTCACAGACGGCCTGCTCGGTGAAGTTGTTGCACTTCTCGCAGTGGCGCACCCTGGAAAGCGCCTGCTCGAGCGCCTTGCCGAGCCGCTGCGCGCCCGGATGGTCGCGCTGCAGAAGATGGAAGGCCATGCGCTGCGCCGACTTCGGGCCGACGCCGGGCAGACAGCGCAACGCTTCGATCAGCTCTTCGAGACTCGATGGCGTTCTCACTTGGGGCGCAGCCTAACTACAGAGACCCAAAAAAATTCTAGATCTAGAGTCCTACCACGAAGACACGAAGACACGAAGAAGACCTGATTGATGATTATTTTCTGGTGAGTCATTGTTTGTTACTGAAACCAACGATGAGTGATGAATACACGCATGAAAGCGGAAACCTGTATCACAAGAACAGAAAGGCCTGAGCCAAACACCGAATTGCCTTTCCCTGTGTTACTTCGTGCCTTCGTGTCTTCGTGGTGAGATTTTCGGTTTCAAAAGTTTTCGACGTGGCTCTGTGGTGAAATCAGAACGGCAGCTTCATTCCGGGAGGAAGACCGAGCCCGGAAGTCAGCCCACCCATCTTTTCCTGGGTCGCGGCCTCCACGCGGCGCACCGCATCGTTGACCGCGGCGGCGATAAGATCCTCGAGCATTTCCCTGTCGTCGCTCATCAGGCTCGGGTCGATGAACACGCGCTTGACGTCGTGCCGTCCGGTCATCACCACCTTGACCATGCCGGCGCCTGCCTGCCCCTCGACTTCCATGCCGGCGATTTCTTCCTGCGCCTTCTTCAGGTTCTCCTGCATCTGCTGGGCCTGTTTCATGAGCCCGGCAAGTTGGCCTTTCATCATGATGTCGTTCCTTACTGAATCGGTTTGATCGAGGAATCTTTCACCTGCGCATCGAAATTCTCCACCAGCTCGCGCACGAACGGATCGGTGTCGATGGACTCGATCGCCTTGGCGAGTTTCGCCTGGCGTTCCTGGTTCTCGATTTCGGCGGGCGTATTGCCGGTGCCGCCGGTCGAGATCCGAAGCCGCAACTTACGACCGAAATACTCCGCGAGCGCCGCCTGCAACTTGTCCGTGTACACCTTTTCCAGCAGATGTTTGTGCGCCTCCGGCACCGCGAGTTCCAGCCGGTCGCCTTCGAACGAACGAAACTCGCAGTTGTCCGCCAGCATGCGTGCCATGCCGCCGACCTTGATGCGTCCGACCAGCGTGCGCCAATCGGCGAGTTCCTGCTCCGCGCTAACGGAAGCTTTCCCAGTCGCTTGCTGTGTGCCCGTCGCGGCCGCAGTTCCGGCAGATGCTGCGGCCT